>C687J35174_10002343_pt1 | contig 26805 bp, 27 predicted proteins | sample RifCSPhighO2_01_FD_35174 | JGI IMG/M metagenome (IMG submission 35174) | reverse complement strand
GCTCTAGGTAGGATAGTCGAAGAAATATTAGAAGGACATGATACGAAAAATCTTGAGGTTGTCGAGATAAAAGAACCGCCTGATGGAACTGACGAAAAGTTAATGCTAGGCGAATTATCACTCCGTCTTTTCGGACATCCGGAATTTCGTGACTTTGTGGAGGTGTTATTTACTGGGCTCAAGAGTGTTAGTGGTGGATCCGGCGGCTACACTTTTAGATGGAAACAAGATGAGGAGCTATAGTAAACTTCGGGTGCATCCTCTTGTTTGTCATAGTTAAACTGATTAACTAGCAAAACAACTTAGCCCTCATGGCGGATTTTGATTAGAATATAAACGGCTCACTACATGAGCCGTTTATATTCATAGTATCAGGGGTGTTATACTGTAGCTGTAAGTGGCGTTACTTTGTCACAGAGGAATTTCAATACGCCATCCCGGTCATTTATTTTACCTTCGACAACAACAACATTGTTCTCTTTCCAGATTTCAGGATTTTTTTCGAGAAGATTTGGAAATACTACGAGTTCAATTTTAGAAGTTAGGTCTTCCACATTTGAGAAAACCATCGGCCGGCCGGTTTTAGTAACTATCTTCTGTATCTTGGTCAGTATGCCGCCTATTTTAATAGAGCCGCTGGTGTTTATGGTTATATTTTTGATAGGCACTACTTTTTCAAGAGCAAGCTCGGCCTGATAGTGATTGAGGGGATGATCAGAGACGTATAATCCAAGAAGTTCTTTTTCCCACAGTAATTTTTCCCAGCTTTTCGCCGGCTCGGCGGGGGATAATCTTAAAGGCGGAAGTTCTGTTTCAACCGATCCGCCAAAAAGACTTACCTGGCCGGTTGATGAGTGTTTCTGCTTGTCTCGGGCATGAGCCAAAAGAGGCTCGAGGTTGTTTAGTAAAGTATTTCTTTCTCCGAATGTATCAAGAGCCCCGCACTTTATTAGGCTCTCAAGAGATTTCTTATTTAAGTCTTTATTCTGGATTCGAGAAACAAAATTCTCTGCTGTTTTAAAATCGCCGGCAGACGAACGTTCTTTAATTATGTTTACGACGACATTCTCTCCTACATTCTTGACGGCAGTCAGTCCGAATCTGATGCAGGGCTTGCCGTTATTGGCCACCACTGAGAATTTTTCATAACTATGATTTATTGACGGAGGCAGGACTTCAATTCCCATCGCCTTACACTCCTCTATAAGAAAAGCGACCCTTTCGACATCGCCGGTCTCACTATTCATGAAGGCGGCCATAAATTCGGTCGGATAATTAGCTTTCAGGTAGGCTGTCTGATAAGCGATGGTGGCGTAGCAGGCGGCATGGGATTTATTGAAGCCATAACGAGCGAATGGTTCTATGAAATCCCAGATTTTCTCTGCTGTTACTTTGGATACTTTATTATTCACCATGCCATCTATCATTTTCTCTCTTTGTTCATCAAGAAGAGATTTAATCTTCTTCCCGACCGCCTTTATCAAAGTGTAGCCTTGAGGCAAAGTAAAGTTAGCCAGAGTATTGGCTATACTCATCAGCTGTTCCTGGTATACGATAATTCCGTAAGTGTTCTTTAATATGGGCTCCATTGACGGGTGAAGATACGAAATTCTTTTTCTTCCGTGTTTGCGTTCAATGTATTCTTCCACCATGCCGGCATCTAAAGGTCCTGGGCGATATAGCGAAACCATAACGATTATATCTTCAAGAGAAGTTGGCTTGAGGGCCTTCAGGTATCTTTTCATTCCGGACGATTCAAGCTGAAACACGCCGGTTGTCTTGGCTTCCTGAAGAAGTTTGAATGTTTTTTTATCGTCCAGCGGCAAAGAGTCTATGTCGATCTTTACTCCGTGATTTCTCTTGATCTCCATTAGGGCATTTTCGATTATTGTTAAATTAGCCAATCCGAGAAAGTCCATTTTCAAAAGGCCCAAGTCTTCAACCGCGTGCATCTCGTACTGAGTTATAATATCTTCCTCGTTGGTGCCTTTTTGGAGGGGGAGATATTCCGTAAGAGGTTCGGGCGTTATTACAACAGCACAGGCGTGGGTTGATGAATGGCGGGCAACGCCTTCAAGCCTTGAAGCGGCATCTATCAATTTTTTAACATCCGGATTGGCGTTATAGGTTTGTTTGAGTTCCTCAACTGTTTCCGTGGCGTGCATTAGGCCAGTTTTGCCCTGATTTGGATTAAGGGGGATCATCTTGGCCACTTTATCGCAAAAATCATATGAATAACCGAGCGCTCTTCCGGCATCTCTGATACTTCCTCGGGCCGCCATCGTACCGAAAGTTATTATCTGGGCTACGTGATCGTGGCCATATTTTTCAGCTACGTATTTTAAAACCTCGCCTCTGCGGGCATCGTCAAAATCCAAGTCGATATCGGGCATAGATACCCTTTCCGGGTTTAGAAACCTTTCAAATAGCAGATCGTATTTCAGGGGATCAATATTGGTTATATTGAGCAGATAAGAAACTAAACTGCCGGCGGCTGAACCTCTGCCGGGTCCGACTATAATTCCACTTTGCTTCGCCCAATTAACAAAATCTTGAACAATTAGGAAATAAGAAGCAAAACCGGTTTGCTTGATAACTTTTAGTTCATAAGCAAGNCGGTCTTTTATATGTTCACTAATGTTATCGCCGTATCTCTTATTTAATCCTTGAGAAACAAGCTCTTCCAAATATGCATCACTGGTCTGACCACTGGGCACCGTAAAATTAGGAAGTCTGATTTTACCGAGCTCTATTTTGACATTGCAACGGTCGGCTATTTTCCCCGTGTTCTCTAATGCCTCTTGGGCGATGTCGGCGCCTAGTAATTTAAATTTTTCGAACATCTCTTCTCCGCTGAGAAGAGAAAAATTATCATCTCGCATGGTCAGCCGATCTTTGTCATCGAGTTTATTTCCGGTTTGAACGGCAAGAAGAACATCGTGGGCGTGGGCATCATCGGCATGAGTATAGTGTGAATCCTGGGTAGCTACCATTGGAATGCCGGTTTCCTTTGCCAGCCTTACCAACATCGGTGTGACGGTATTCTGATCTTCAATGTGGGGGTGTTGCTGCAATTCTATGAAATAATTTCCTTTTCCGAATATACCTTCGTGCTCAAGAGCTACTTTTTTTGCCTTCTCCAAATTTTTTGACGCTGCAACTCTAGATAATTCACCCCCGAGGCAGGCCGATAAGGCAATGAGGCCTTCGCGATGTCCTCTGAGAAAATCTTTATCGACTCTGGGTTTGTAGTAGAAGCCTTCCAGGTGGGCGGCGCTGACTATTTTTATTAAATTTTTGTAACCGGTGTTATTTTCTGCGAGAAGAATAAGATGATAACGCTTGTCATCGACATTCGGGCGCTTGTCGTGCATGGAATTCTCAGAAATATAAACTTCGCAGCCAATGATCGGTTTTATTCCGGCCTTCTCGGCTTTTTTATAAAATTCAATGGCGCCATATAAGACGCCATGATCAGTGAGAGCTAAAGATTTCATTCCCAATTCTTTTGCTCGGCCCACCAAGTCATCTATTTTAGAAAGTCCGTCGAGGAGTGAGTAGTGGGAGTGGGTGTGGAGGTGAGTAAAACGCATAGGATTGAATATAGAATGCGGAAAGTGGCGGGTAGTTTTATGAAAAATAATCTTGAACAACTTTCTACCCACTACGTTCTACGGTCTAACTTCATTTTATCACTCACACAGAACTCGGCAATGAGGAAAAAATGTGGACAAGTGATCGTCTGCGCACATTGAAGCCGTTTTTGGCGAACGAGCACAGGCACAATCACTCGCCTCGCTCTTTAAAACACCAACGTTATTAAACATATATATTTCGATGAATTTTTACGATCAGTTCCGGCACAAATAGCACAAAACATGAACTATGTTGCGAACATTTGGTGTTTTAAGGGCCTGGGCAACCTAAAACTTGCTAAAAAAACGACCTTTTGTTAGGATATTTACGCGGAAGCTCTTTTATTTAGGCAGGCCATGACCGAAAAACAGAAAGTTTTAGATTCTGTGATCAAGACCTTCATAAATAAGGGTGAAAAACTCAGATCTATGCGAGGCGGCGATTTCCATGAGCATTTGAGGAGAGCAAGAAACTCTAATAATTATGATTGGGCGGCAGTAGAGCTTGCCGGTTTAGGTGCTTCAGGCGAGACAATAGACAGTGCGGTCCAAGAGTACATGATAGGGGCAAGAACAGCCTTTGTGCTTATTCGCAACGAATATCTTTCGATGGCCATCTCAATGGCCAAACGGGGAGCATCCCGAGAAGTAATTGAGGACTTGCTCAAGTTGGTATTAGAGTCGTATCCATGGATTCGGGCGTTGGAGGAACTTGCCCAATTAGCAGGAAGAAAACCGACTCGGGATGAGGTCTTTGCCCTTGTTCAGAGAGAACGGGAGAGTATGTCCTACATGTCTTCTGATATGCATGAGAGATACACTGCTTTTGCCGAAAAATATTTGTCAGCAAGGGATGTTAAAAGAGTGATCGGAATTTTGGACGAGAAGGTTAAACAGTGGGAATCAGAGGGTGCCTATTAAGATGCGCATTATTAACTGGTAGCTGGAGAAATCCGGCTTTTTATTTGCCAGGATGGACGAATCAGTGATTTTTTAATCGCCCCTTATTGCAAAAATTATTATTTTATGATAAGATTACAACAGCTTAAAGACCAAAGCTTAATGTCTAAAGCCTTAGACTTTGAGCCTTAAGCTTTAGGCCAATATTTATGGCAGTCCCACGTCACCACATGGCCAAGGGCAAACAGCTTCGAAGACGAAGCCATCTAGCTCTTAAGCCGCTAAAATTAGCCGATTGTCCGCAATGCAAAAAGAAAGTTTTGCCTCATTTGGTTTGCAAACATTGCGGTTTTTATCGAGGCAAAGAAGTGGTTAATGTTTTGGCTAAGGAATTAAAGAAGAAGGAAAAACAGAAGCAGAGATCGAAATAATTTTTAATTTTCAAATACCAATTTTCATTGAATTTTCAATTTTTTAATTTTCAATTTTTGAGAATTAGATCATTGAGACATTGATTGTAAATTGTAAATTGTAAATTGTAAATTGAGTTTTGGCATCACGGCACCTTTCAAGATCTGTCGCAATGCAAACCCTCTACGAGTGGGATTTTCGCGGTAAGAAGAAAGAAGAACTGGCGGATATTAAAGAAAGGAATATAAAAGAGTTCGCCTCGGGCATGGAAGATACGTCTTTTATCACTCAGCTCATTGATGGAGTGATTAAGCATCTGAAGGAACTAGATAAAATTATAGAGAAAGCCGCCCCCCAATGGCCCCTAGGACAGGTTGCCGTAGTTGATAGAAATGTTTTACGAATGGGCCTCTATGAGCTGTTGTTCGGGAAAAGAGAGGAAGTTCCTCCTAAGGTAGCGATAAACGAAGCCATAGAATTAGCAAAATCATTCGGCGGAGAGTCTTCCGGGAAGTTTGTTAATGGCGTCTTAGGTACAGTATATCGGGAGATAGGCGAACCAGGTAAAGATGATGCTCCACCCGCCTCCACCGCCGGCAGGACGGAGTCTGCCTTTGGCGAGACAAAGTCCGCTAAAAGTTCCGGCGAGGCAATGCCCGCCGATGAGAAGGAAGAACCGAAGGAATAGAATAAATAATAACTAATTTTCAATTTTCAGTTTTCAATTTTCATTGAATTTTCAATATCTTAATTCTCAAATGTTTGAGAATTAAGATATTGAGACATTGATTGTAAATTGTAAATTGTAAATTGTAAATTGATATTGTGTTCGAAGACAAGATTTCTCAACTAGAATCCAATATAGAATTCCATTTCAAGAATAAAGACCTGCTTCTCCAGGCCCTCACTCATCGTTCATATCTGAACGAGAATACTAAATGGCACCTGGATCATAATGAGCGTCTGGAATTTCTGGGAGATGCCGTCCTCGAATTAGTAGTTACGGAATACCTCTATAATAAGTATCCTAATCCGGAGGGAGAATTGACTAATTGGCGGGCGGCCCTTGTTAATGCCAATATCTTGTCTCAAATATCAAATGAATTCAGTTTGAATGATTTCGTTTTGCTTTCTCGAGGGGAAGCTAGAGATACGGGCCGGGCCCGGCAATACATATTGGCCAATGCAATTGAGGCGCTTATCGGAGCGATCTATCTGGATCAAGGCTATGAGCCATCTAAGAAGTTTATTAATCGTTTTGTCTTGAAAGAGTTATCGACGATTATTGAAAAGCGACTTTACCGCGATCCAAAAAGTTTATTTCAAGAATATGCCCAGGAGCACGTTGGAATTACACCGACCTACGAAGTTCTAGAGGAGTGGGGGCCCGACCATGCCAGGAACTTCAAGATCGGAGTATTCTTAGAAAAAGATATGATCGGTACTGGCCAGGGACCATCAAAGCAGGAAGCTCAGCAAAGCGCTGCAGCCGATGCCATTCAAAAAAAAGATGGTAACCTTTTTAATTTCTAAACTCTAAACAAATCCAAAATCCAAATATTTAAATTCAAAACTTTGATTTTTTAGATTAGATATTAGGATTTTAATAATAGCCATGCTATTATTGTGTTATGTCTTACGAACAGCCAAAACAACGCTCTGAAAATTCTGGCCTGCAGGACGAGGCCTTGGAGATGCTCGGAGAGCTTACGATTCTGCCCCTGGAGATACTCGGCAGTCTTCTCGGAGATGCCTTTGACTTAGATTAATCAAAATTTAAATGCCCAGCGATACAGCTTCCAAAAGGTTTTTAGTAGCCGAATGGAAAATGTATTACGATGACAGGTTAAATATAGTTCAACTTCTAATTTGCCAGATTGTATAACCAAAAACCATGAGGCAATTGGAAGCTGATGTACTGGGATGATTAGGGGAGATTATAAAAAAGTATTGTGGCAGATTTTTGACGTTTTAGGCTTGACTGAGCCTGAACGGGAAGAGGCTGCAGAAAAATTTAAAAAGCTCTTTGCCGCCGATTTATTAGTGCCGCTTCAGGACAGGTTATCGAGAGAAGATCAAGAATGGATAATCGAGAATATGAATAATATCGACATTGACAGAGATAGGGCGCTGGAAATCCAAAGAGCCATTAAGAATGCTTTCTCCGAAGAAGAGATAGATCGGCTTAGCCGGGACACGTTTAAGGTCATTCTTGTCCGCTACACCTCCTTCATGATTAACAAGCTAGATCAGGAAAAATCATCTCAAATTCGTCGGATTGTCGATAGCTTCTAGGCAGATAAAAATATAATGATAATCTAGGGTGTTTTTATCTGGTTCTCGATTGACAGGCANGGCTAATTATTTTAATATCTTAGATCTATAGACCAGTTAATGGGGGAATTCTGTGGTGGAATACCTTAAGNGGATTCGTAACATCCGGCACGCTCTTAATGGTATCCGGGCCATACTTTGTGAAAAAAACATAAGAATTTTTCTTTTAGTCTGGAGCGTACTTACGATCGTCCTATTTGTGAGAAAGACGGATTCGTTAAGGATGTATTTTTTCTATGGTTCTTTCCTATTATTGATTGTATTGGAAATGATCAACTCTGCTATCGAGAGATTAGCTGATTTCGTTTGTAAGGGAGAATACAGACCAGAAATCGGCCTAATCAAAGATATCTCTTCTGGCGCCATTTTTATTATCGGTTTCGTAAGTATACTAATCCGGTCATCCATATGGATTTGGTAGCATCCTTCAGCGGATGCTTTTTCTTAGAGCCGCATCTTTTTACCTTGCATTCCTGAGGGAGCTTTGTTAATATAGTGCAATGCTTATGATACGTCTACAACGAACGGGTAAGCGGGGACAGGCTTATTTTAGGGTCGTTATCCTTGAGCACACCTCCAGGGTCAAGGGAAAGTACCTTGAGCTTTTAGGCACCTACAATCCTCACCAGAAGGAGTTTAAAGTCAAAAAAGATAGAATAGAACATTGGGTTTCAAAAGGCGCTCAAGTTTCTCCGACGGTCAATAATTTACTAGTGAACTACAAAGTCTGGGATAAACCAAAAATGCAAAGCTGGAAACCGAAAAAGAAGGCTCAGGTTGAAGGAGGAAATACTTCAACGGTTCCTGCCTCCGCTGGCGAGGCGAGGTCCGCCGTCGCTGAAAGCTCTAGCGAGGCAAAGCCAGAGGCGCAGCCGACCCCTGCAACTCAATAGATTTATTAATTTAACAAAAAGCGCCTCAATGGCGTTTTTTGTTCCGAATAGCTATGAAGTGTATAATTCTTGCGGCAGGAGAGGGAGTTAGAATGAAGCCTCTGACAAACGATACGCCTAAGCCGATGCTCAAGATATCAGGCCGGCCTATTTTGGAACATATTTTAAGCGACCTTCCTTCGGAGGTAGACGAGGTTGTTTTGGTGGTTGGTTATCTGAAAGAGATTATAATGAATCATTTCGGGAATAGGTTTAACAATCTAAAAATTACATACATTGAGCAGGGTCAGAAGCTGGGTACATATAAGGCGCTTGAGCTTTGCAAACATCTCTTAAATGATGACGAAAGATTTCTGATGCTTTATGCTGACGATCTGCATGGCGCGGAGGGTTTAAAGGAATGTGCGGCTTGTGGCCGGAATGCTATTCTTGTGTATGAAGCAGATGATCCCAAGAGATTCGGAGTTGTTGAGATCAGCGAAGACGGTATGGTTGTGGGGGTTGAGGAAAAACCTGAAAACCCCAAGACTAGCTTAGTTTCAACGGGGGTGATGGTTCTGGATAAAAATATTTTTAATTTTCCGGCTAAAGCGCATAAAAACGGAGAATATTATCTGGCCGACAGTGTTGGGCAGATGGTGAAAGACGGCCATAAATTTAAGGCAGTGAGGTCATCTTCCTGGATACCGATTGGATACCCCAGCGACTTAGAAAGAGCGGAGAAGATTCTAAGTCGCAATCTCTAATCTCTAATTTCTAAATTCTAAACAAACCCAAAAATCTAAAATTCAAACTCCAAAACCATTAAGACCTATTTTTTCTGTTGTTTAGACATTAGATATTTGAGATTGTTTAGAGATTAGAGCTTAGAATTTAGAGATTAAGTTAATGCCATGAAGATCTTACAAATCGATTTAAATAAAGACTATGCAGGGGCGCTCAAAGAAGCGGTGTCCGTTTTAGAATCGGGCGGAGTAATTGTTTGTCCCACGGATACTCTTTATGGAATTGGCTGCAATGCTCTCGATGAAAAAGCGGTAAAGAAAATATTTGAGATTAAAAACAGGCCATGGGCGAAGCCATTGCCGATAATTGTCAGAAATCTAAGATGGGCCAAGGGATTAGCTCATATCAGCAAGAGAAACGAAGAAACATTGAATAGAGTATGGCCGGGTAAGGTAACGGCAATTTTGCCTAAAAGAGAAATTGTGCCCGATGTTTTGACTTCAGGCACGAAAACAGTAGGGATTCGGATCCCCGATCATCCGGTTACCGATCAGCTACTTAAGCTTTTCGGTTATCCGATAGCGCTGACTTCAGCTAATATCTCAGGAGATGAGCCGACCCAGGATATAGATGAAATTATTAATGTTTTTTCCAGACAACTCACTCGACAACCCGACCTGGTTCTTGATGTCGGCATTTTGCCAAAATCAGAACCGTCATCAATCCTCGATCTCACCGGTGATAAGCCCAAAATTTCCCGTATCGGACCCTCCAAGCCGAGGGAGTTCTTGAAGTTGTTGAGGTTGTAGTAAGCCGGTTGCAATTTCTTGACCTACTTTTTATCTTCGTAAAAACAATCAAATCAATCTCAATTTAGTTTACAAAAACTAGGGGACTCCTCGCAGACTCGACCCTAGTTTATTGTCTTAACTAAATTATCGATTGATTTGATTGTTTTTTACTTCAAAAAAAGACGGTCTGTTAAATTGCAACCGGCTTGCTATCGAACCTGTTTTTTTGTTAATATATTGGAGGTTCTTTTTTGGAGGAGAGATCGCAATGTCCGAGAATGCCGGTGCCACTCTTTGGGTTGATTATAATCATGAGGAACTTGTAGATTTATTCAAAAAAGTATTTCCATCGGGTACTGTTATAAGAACCGGTGATCCTACGCCCTACCTGCACTTAGGGCCACTGAGCCATAATTGGGGACATGTCACGGTTATGAATCTTCTGAAGCAGTATGCCAAACCGCCCAAGTCTCCAACCGCCAAATAGGCGCATTGCCCTTCCGAAGCCAAGTTTACTTGGCGAAGGAGGGGATTTTTATTGCAAGGCTACTAATCGCAAGAGCGGGAAGATTATACCCTAGCGAGGAAATTAATTTTAAACAATAAACACGAGCAAAGAGTATTGCCTTTCGAGACCATCTAGTCGCCGGATTGATTGGTTTGTCAACGGTCTGTCCTTGACAAAATCTGGCGATGATCGAGTGAGTTCCGTCGCTGGAACGGAACGAACGGGTCGAGAAGGGCAATACTCTTTGCGAGGACGGATCCGAGCCGGGGTATAGTCTTCGAGCGACAGTTTTGATAATATAAATCCGATGCCCAGTAGTAGGACTTCCAGATTTTTTCCTCACGATTAGTTTTAATGGCTGGGCATTATCAATGAGCTATAAATGGCTTTCACCTTCTTTTATTAAGGAAAAAGTAAAAGACAGCTGGAAGTTCACTACTGGGTTGTCATCCAAAATCTTTGAGATACTTAAAAAAGAGGAGGAGAGACAGAAGAAGGTCATAAACCTGATTCCGTCGGAGAATTTTGTTTCGGAGGATGTTCTGCGCGCTCTTGGTTCTGTTTTTACCAATAAATACGCCGAAGGCAAATCCCACCACCGCTATTATGCCGGCAATAAATTCGTTGATGAGATGGAGGATGAAGTGATCGACTTAGTTCACAAAGCTTTCAAGGTTAGCAAAGATGAGTACTCGGTAAATGTTCAGCCATATTCGGGGAGCATTGCTAATATAGCCGCTTATTTCGGCGTTCTGAACATCGGCGATAAAATTTTATCAATGTCTCTTGAACATGGCGGGCACCTGACTCACGGCCACTCAGTCAGTATTACTGGAAAGATTTTTAAATTTGAGCACTATGGAGTGGAGGAAGATGGATTTATAAATTATGAAAAAGTTTTAGAAATAGCTAAGAAGTTTCAACCCAAAATGATTATCGCCGGAATCTCTGCCTACCCAAGAATTTTAGATTTCAAAAAGTTCGGAGAAATAGCAAAATCTGTAGGAGCCTTGCTTATGGCCGACATCGCTCATGTTGCCGGACTGATCGTTGGCGAAGTTCATCCTTCGCCATTTCCGTATGCTGACATTGTTACTACTACCACCCACAAAACTCTCCGTGGCCCAAGAAGCGCGATAATAATTTCTAAAAATAAATTAGCCGACTCAATAGACAGAACTGTTTTTCCCGGTATTCAGGGTGGACCCCATATGAATGCCGTTGCGGCACTCGGCGTAGCCCTTGAGGAGGCGTTACAGTCGAGCTTTAAGAAATATGCCGAGCAGACAATTAAAAATGCCAAGGCTATGGCCGATGAGTTAAGCAAATTAGGTTTTCGGTTAATTTCAGGCGGAACGGATAGTCACATGATATTAATTGACGTGACTTCGCTTGGAATTACCGGCCAGCAAGCCAGCGATAGATTAGAATCAGAAGGGATTATTGTTAATAAAAATATGATACCCTTTGATACTCGCAAACCATGGGATCCTTCTGGGATTCGTCTGGGTACTCCGGCGGTGACGACACGGGGTATGAAGGAAAGAGACATGATCGCAATAGCTAAGCGTATTGCGGAAATCCTAATTTCTAAATCCTAATCTCTAAACAAATCCCGAAATATCAAAATTCCAAAAACTACGTACCCCCAGCTTTTTGGTTAAAAAGATGTATAATTCAGGGCATAGGACAGGGAGGGGCGAGATCATATTGTCTTGCCGATGACTAGAGGAGCATTCAAGCTCCTTTTAATTTACTCTTGCTAATAATCTCTGAGTGAGCTATATTCCGACATTGCCTCGCCAGCAAGCGAGGTTTTTATTGAAAAAATGGGATTTGTCGGCTATAATGGATTATCTAGTTTATCGAGCCGGCGTAGTTCAATGGTAGAACGAAGGACTCATAAGCCTTAGACAATGGTTCGATTCCATTCGCCGGTACAAGGTCTATGAAAATTAAAAATATTTATCTTATATCGGGAGTTCTCTTTGGCCTTATCGCGGGTGCTTTATTGGGTACTTTATTTTTATTAGTTATTGCCGGATTCTCTTTTGGTGCCTGGTCTGATTACTATAGTTTAGCTATGTTAATCGGGGTAATTCTCGGCCTTATTGTATCTATAATGCTATTTATGCGTATGGGCAGTAGAGCAGAACTAAGAATTGCCAATTCGAGTAATGAATTTAGGAGAGGATGCTATTTTTTAGTAGCAGGTATAATAATAATTGTTGGTACGATATTGCTTGTTTTCTATCTAGACAACGGAACTATTCGTTATGACCATATTTGTTTTGAGGAATTAAACACGTATGCTCAAAAATGCTATGATACATGCGGTTCCGATAATAGTGATAAGACCAGAGAATGTATTAATGTCGGATGCGTCCTAAAGTTAGAGCAAGAGAAAACTAAATGTATTATACCCAATAATTAACTAAATTTATTAAAATGGAATCGGTATTTAAGCATCAACTACATAAACTTGATTCCGGTCTGCGATTAGTAACTATTCCCATGCCGGCAACCAAAACGGCTACGGTCTTTGTTTTGGTTGGAACGGGTTCTAAATACGAGTCAAGGGAGATTAACGGCATTTCTCATTTTCTTGAGCATATGATGTTCAAAGGAACGACAAAACGGCCCGGGACAATGGATATTGCCCGCGAGCTGGATTCTATTGGTGCCGAGTACAATGCTTTTACCGGCAAAGAATATACCGGTTACTATGCTAAGGCGAGCGCCGAAAAATTAGATATAACGATGGATGTAGTTTTTGACATTTTCCTTAACTCCAAGTTATCAGAGAAGGAGATTACGATAGAAAAAGGAGTGATCGTTGAAGAAATTAACATGTACCGCGATTTGCCCCAGCGCCACGTTGGAGATTTGTTCGAACAGCTTTTATACGGCGATCAGCCGGCCGGCTGGACAATTGCCGGAGAGAAAGAGACGATTGTTAATTTAAAACGAGATCAGTTCGTTAATTACTTCAATACTCATTATATTGCCCAGAATACGATAGTGGCAGTGGCCGGAAACGTAAATCCTGAAGAAGTCAAAGATAAAGTCGGGCATTATTTTAAAACTATCCGGCATGGCGAACTGTTAGGAAAGCTTGCAGTAAAAGAGCAACAGGAGAAACCGCAAGTTCTTATAAATTTTAAAGAAACAGACCAATCACACTTTCTTCTGGGATTTCGTTCTTTTAGCATGTTTGATGACCGGAGATATGCCTTGGCGGTTTTATCAAAAGTACTTGGCGGTGGCATGAGTTCAAGATTATTTCATGAAGTTCGTGAAAGGCGCGGTTTGGCCTATTACGTTGGCTCGGATACGAGTCCCTATACTGACAGCGGCCACTTTTCCATAAAAGCCGGGGTTAATAACGCGAAAGCCCTCGATGCTTTAAAAGTAATTATCGACGAAGTTAACAAGATAAAATCCTGCGGTGTTACCGAAAAAGAGCTTCAGCAGGCCAAAGACAACGCTGAGGGGGGGATGGCTTTGGGGTTGGAACATTCAGACGGCGTGGCGATGAGTTATGCCGATTCAGCCTTGTTCCATAATAAGGTTTTGACCCCAGAGGAAGAACTAGATAAAATAAAGAGAGTAACCCTTGAGGAGGTTCATCGGGTAGCCAAAGATGTATTAGTGAATGAGGGCCTGAATTTGGCATTAATTGGCCCCTTCAAGGATAATGAACCTTTCGATAAAATAGTTCGTCTCTAGCATAAATTAATGAATAATATCAACCACGTTCATATTTCCACCTCAACTATCCTAAAGGGTATACTTTGGATTATATTTTTTATTCTACTCTACATCCTGAAGGATGTAATTATAATTTTTCTTTTCGCCATAATTATTGCCTCAGCCATAACCCCCTTCGCTAATTGGCTGGATTCTAAAAAGATTTCCCGTCTCTTCGGGGTATTGATGCTCTATCTGTTTATATTTGGATCTTTGATTTTTGTCTTGTCTCTGGCCATGCCCCATATAGCAGATGAAATTTCACAACTGTCCGTCACTTTGCCGAATATTGTCCAGAAACTTTCAGTGTCTCTCGAGAATGTTCAGCAGGGTTCACCTCAGTACTTTGATTTTGTAAGTGAAATACAGAATATCCTGGATACATTTTCTGTCTATCTTCAGCAAGCATCCCAATCCGGAGTAAGTATAATTGTTAGTATCTTCGGCGGCGTAGTATCTTTCGTTGCCATAATAGTTATATCTTTCTATCTTACTGTTATGAAGGGCGGCATAGAAAGTTTTATAGAGTCGGTGTTGCCGGCTAGCAGTGAATCGGCTAGCAGTGAATCTTACGTCAGGAATCTATGGAAAAGGACGGAGTTTAAGGTAAGCCGATGGATTCAGGGTCAACTTTTGTTAGCGTTGATTGTCGGGCTAACCGTGTATATCGGACTCTCTCTGATGGGAATAAAGTTTGCTTTGGTTATGGGAATTTTAGCCATGATGTTTGAGATTGTTCCAATCGTCGGTCCGGTGTTGGCTGCCATTCCGGCAATATTCCTTGCCTTCTTGCAAGATCCCGGCCTGGGGTTATGGGTGATTCTTTTTTACGTTGCCGTCCAGCAATTAGAGAATCATCTTCTTGTTCCAGTAGTTCTTGGAAAAACTACCGGCCTTCATCCGGTGGTGGTCCTTATGTCTTTACTGATAGGCAATCAAATTGCTGGAATTTCAGGAATGATATTGTCCGTGCCTGCGGCCACTGTTATAGTCGAAATGTTGGAGGATTTGGCCAAGCAGAGGGAAGAGGAGAAGCACAACGGCATAACTTCTGCGATGTAATTATCAATTTAAAATTTAAAATTTTCAATGAATTTATAATTTCTAAATGATTTAATGTTTAAGAATTGATTCATTAGAACATTCAATGAAAATTGAAAATTGAAAATTGAAAATTTGATTGCTTTATATCGTCGCCACTCCAATAGGAAATTTAGACGACATTACTCTGCGGGCCATCAATACTCTGAGGTCCGCTGATTTTATTTTGGCCGAAGATACGAGGGTGACCAGGGTGTTGCTGGACAGACACAGTATCACAGCACCCGTTATCAGCTATCATCAACATAGTAAATTTCAAAAGATTGAGCAGATAGTCGAGCTATTGAACCAAGGCAAAAATCTTGCCTTGGTTACTGATGCCGGTACGCCGGGGGTTAACGATCCCGGTAATTATCTTGTGATGAAAGTCTTGGAGGCACTGCCCGATCTGAATATTATTCCTATCCCCGGGCCGAACGCGGCGATTTCTGCACTGTCCGTCAGTGGCTTCCCGTCAGACAGGTTCGTATATTTAGGATTTCCACCCCACAAAAAAGGTAGACAGACATTTTTCAAAGAGATCGGCGATACTGGCGAGACGATTGTATTCTATGAATCAAAATATAGAATATTAAAGGCCCTGGAAGAACTGAAGACTATAAGCCAGATAGGAGATAGGCCGATGCTGGTGGCCCGTGAATTAACCAAGAAATTTGAGACAATCTACCGGGGCACTGTTGATCAAATAATACTGAAGCTAAATAGCCATAGAGATAATCTCTTAGGAGAGTTTGTGGTGGTAGTCGGGCCGATAGGAAAGGAAAGAAATAACGATGATGGAGAATAAAGACAGAGCGTCGGTTATTATTATTGATAACGGCAAAATTCTCTTGCTCTATCGTTTTAAAAACGGCAAAGAGTATTATGTATTTCCAGGCGGCGGAGTAGAGGATGGAGAATCAACGATTCGGGCGGCTGTCAGAGAGGCAAAAGAGGAAACGGGCCTGGATGTAGCGATAAGTAAGAAGATGTGGGAATATGAGGGGAGAGGCCGGCTGGAGCACTTCTATCTGGTCGAGAGGTTTAGCGGAGAGTTAAAAATCGGAGGTCTGGAAGAAAACAGGCAATCAAAGGATAATGTTTACCGGCTCGAATGGGTTAATCTTGATAAAGTGGCGGATATTAATTTACTCCCGGAAGACATGAAGGCCCAGCTACTAAAAGAATCTTCTTTAAGATGAAAAATAAATTTTTTATTTCGACTGCGATACCTTATGTAAATGCCGATCCAAGCTACACTCGAAATTAGCATCGTTTTGTGCTAAAATATGATATGAGAAAAGTTTCTATTTCCCAGGATCTCCTCCGAAGTTTGTACGTTGATGAAAGACTAACCACAAATCAAATAGCTGAAAAGCTAGGATTTTGCCAAGGAACAATTTGGAAACGGCTTCATGAATATAAAATAAAACCCAGACTTTCTTATGTACCCGCCGGCCTTACCAAAGAACAACTTAAAAAATGGTACGTAAGTCAGAAGCTTTCAATAAAGAAATTTACGTTTTGGATTTTTAAATGTGTAAATTATGAGAAAATTCTATATTACAACTAGTATCATGTATACCAATGGACCAGCTCATGTTGGATTTGCAATGGAATTAATCCAGGCCGATGTTATTGCTAGATACCGCCGCTTGGCAGGAGACGACGTCTTTTTTCTTAGTGGAACCGACGAGCATGGCTCTACCGTTGCTAGAGCTGCAGCCAAAAACAAAATTGAATCACAAACATTTGTCGATAGCATTGCCAAGCAAGTAAAGGATCTAGCAAAAAAATTAAATATATCGAACAATGATTTTATTCGTACATCCGATCAAAAACGTCATTGGCCTTCAGCGGTTAAACTTTGGCAATTACTTGCAGATAAAGGAGACTTGTATAAGAAAAAATATAAGGGATTATATTGTGTTGGCCACGAGTCGTTTGTTAAAAAAGGTGATTTAGTTGATGGCCTATGCCCGCTACACAAAACACAGCCGGAAGAGATTGAAGAGGAGAATTGGTTTTTTAAACTTTCCAATTATAAGAAAGAAATAAAGACAAAGATAGAGTCAGATGAAATAAAGATAGTGCCAGCATCAAGGAAATCCGAAATATTAAATGTGGTTGAAGATGCCGAAGATATCAGCGTTTCAAGGCCGACCTCTGCTTTGACTTGGGGTATTCCTGTTCCGGGTGATCCAGGTCAGAGAATCTGGGTTTGGCTAGATGCTTTGCCAAACTATATTTCTGCTCTTGGCTATGCACAAGGAGATGCTCGATTTAAAAAATTCTGGCCAGCAGATGTTCATCTTGTTGGCAAGGATATTGTTAGATTTCACGCTTTAATTTGGCCTGCGATTCTCTTATCTGCCGGCCTAGAGTTACCGAGATCTATTTATGTACACGGCTTTATAACCGTTGACGGCCAGAAAATGTCTAAGACGATAGGTAATATCATTGATCCTCTTGAATTAGTAAAAAAATACGGAGTTGATCCGGTCAGGTATTTCTTGTTGCGCGAAATTGCTTCCGGAGAAGATGGAGATTTTTCTTATAAGAAGTTGGAGGAAAGATATAACGGGGATCTGGCTAATGGGTTGGGGAATTTGATTCAGAGGATCGCGACATTGATTGAAAACAACTTGGGTGGGGAGTTGATTTATAAAGAAGTGGAAAGCAAAAAGCTAAAAGTGGAAAGTGGAAAGTATGAAAAGGCGATTGAAGAATTCAGATTGCACGATGCCTTGGGAGAAATATGGAAACTTGTAATTGAAGCAAATAAATATGTTGATGATAGAAAACCGTGGGCGGAGGCCAAAGAAAGCCCAGAAAGATTTTTGGAGACCCTGGCCGTATTAGTAGGTTTTATTCATAATATTTCTTGGCTACTCCAGCCCTTTCTTCCCGAAACGGCACAAAAAATCGCCGAAGTTTTCGGCGATGATCTATCGAGTAAAGAAATTCCGGAGAATTGCAAATTTTTGATAAAAAAAAGCGAGGGTTTATTCCCGCGTCTTAACTAATTGCTTTTCGTGGTAGCGTTCAAGCAGGAGCCAAGATCCGAAGATTAAGATAAACCAGACTATGATCATGGGATATATCGGAGCAACTACCATGGAACAATATAAGAAAGGAAGAGCGACTCTCCCGCACTCTACAACAATTTCTCTAAATCCTGAATCCTTGTATAATAATACCGGCGCCAAATATGGCCATATCGCTGAATAGCCAACCATCAAGACCAGGATGCGCGGGGTCTTTTTAAGGACATCCTTGAAGGGTCTGGTTGCTAGCAAGCCAGCTAGACCTAACATAAATAAAGAAATCATAAACATAGCGCCAATCCCATAAATAATGCCGATGATTTGCAAAGGCGTCATTTGCCTACCTCCTGTTGTCAAAACGCTTCAGTCAGTCTAACCTAATAAGATCTTATGTCAATCTTCGACTCCCACTGTCCCGATTTGCCCCGCGCAAGGCGCAGTTGGCAAATCGTGGATCCTCGATTTTGCTCCCGTTGCTTCGCAATCGAGAGTCCTCGATCCTTTGGATCGGGATACAAAATCGGGACCATCCTTTACGCTTATGCCATTTAAATTATTTGATTCACATTGTCACGTTCAGTTTCCTCAATATGATAGTGACAGAGAAGAAATGCTTAAAAGGGCTAAAGAGGCCGGCGTTTTTATGATTTGTGTAGGGACTGATTTAGAAACTTCAAAAAAAGGGATAGAACTGGCTCAGAAACACGATAATATATGGGCTTCTGTTGGCCTTCATCCAAACGATAATCTACATGAAAAATTCGACGCTATGATATATCATAGCATGTTACGGGAACCAAAGGTTGTAGCTATGGGGGAGGTGGGGTTAGACTATTACCGGACAACTGAACCGAAGGATCGGGATTTTCAGAAAAAAATATTCGAGGAGCAACTTGATTTAGCCATTAAAACAAACGTGCCCCTAATTTTACATTCCCGCGATTCCGGTAAAGGAAGCACGGGCAAGGTCCATACCGACATGATCTCCATGCTTGTAAATTGTAAATTGAAAATTGAAAATTCCACGCAATTGCGTGGCGTGGCCCACTCATTCACCGGAGATATTGATGATGCCAGGAAATATTTAGATTTGGGATTCTATCTGGGATTCAATGGAATATTAACCTTCGCTCGACAATACGACGAGGTGGTTAAGTATGCTCCGCTAGATAGGATACTTCTTGAGACTGACTCGCCTTTTCTTGCTCCGGAGCCACATCGTGGAAGAAGAAATGAACCGGTGTATGTTGTTGAGGTGGCAAAAAAAATTGCAGAACTGAAGAATGAGCCGCTCGAGCGGGTAGTTAGGCAGACCACGGATAATTGCAGAAAACTATTTAAGCTGATATAAAGTATTCAAGTCCTTTTGAATCGGAGAGGCCCAGTGAAAGTACTGATCCAGAGCTTTAGCTTTAAGAGAACCGGTTATCCCAAGGATCAAACAGGTAAAGGCGGGGGATTTGTATTCGATTGCCGAGCTATCGATGCTTTCGATTATTCTTTGAGAGATAATCCAGACGCTCCGTATCCGCATATGCACCTGACCGGATTGGATTATAAGGTGTCGCACGCCCTTGATATGGATCCGGATACACGGGATTTTTTTGACGCAGTGTGGACTATGGTCAGGTTGGATCTGGTAAAATGTCTTAAGCGAGATTTCAAAATCATGACTGTGAATTTTGGATGTACCGCCGGACAGCACCGCAGTGTCTATATGGCCGAACGTCTTGTCGGCTATATAAAAATAAGTTTTCCAGAAGTGGAAGTAGAGCTAGTTCATCTGGAAAAATCATATTGGCCAAAGGGAGCATAATCTCCCTTTTTGATTTTTAGGCTAAGTTTTGATACAGTCTCCATAAGTTCTTTCTATCAGGGTGAAAAATGAAACTTGTTCTCGGAAGCGACTTGCATGGTAATCTACCAGATGTACCACCATGCGACATCTTGGTTCTGGCTGGGGATATACTGCCCGAGACAGAACAGGATGTTTTTATTGAACAACAACTTAGACCATGGCTCGAGAAGATACCGGCTCGTAATGTAGTTTCTACTTGGGGTAATCATGACCACAAGCCTTTCAGGAATTCGCGCTTGGGCATTAATCTAAGATGGCACTTGCTAGTGGACGACTCAGTGTCGATTAATGGTTTAAAGTTTTACGGTTCCCCGTGGTGTTTACCAATTGGACGCTGGGCTTGGCAGGCACCAGAATATCTCCTCGAACATATATATTCTCTAATTCCTAACGACACGGACATTCTGATCAGTCACAGTCCGCCTTATGGAATGTGTGATAGGGTTGTCAGCGGTGAAAATGTCGGTAGCATTGAATTGGCTAGGCTTGTGCATGGTTTAACCGGCCTCAAGTTATTGGTATGTGGTCACATTCACGAGAGTCGTGGCCAGAGGGGAAAGGTTATGAATGTAAGTTGTCTCGATGAGAAATACCAGCTCAGAGAAAATCTCTGGACTGTTATTCAGCTATAATCCTGCTCCTGCAGGTTTTTTGATTTTTAGGCGATTTTTGGCTATAGTTTGATATAGGCTAATGAAATACAATCCTCAAAAAATAGAGAAGAGATGGTCCCGATTTTGTATCCCGATCCAAAGGATCGAGGACTCTCGATTGCGAAGCAATCGGAGCAAAATCGAGGATCCGCGATTTGCTTTGCGAATCGGGACAGAAATAATATGAAGTACAATCCAAACAAAATTGAACGTAAGTGGCAACGCTATTGGGAGGCCAAGAAATTTTATAATACAAAAGACAAAGTTGCCGGGCAGAAAAATTACATGCTGCTCACCGAATTTGCTTATCCTTCGGGCAATCTTCATATCGGCCATTGGTACGCCTTTGCCCTACCGGATATTAAGGCACGTTATTTACGGATGAAAGGCTACAACGTTCTCTATCCTACCGGATTTGATGCTTTTGGATTACCGGCTGAGAATGCGGCCATAAAAAATAATATTCATCCCGAAAAATGGACCAGGCAGAATATTACCTATATGACGAGACAGCTCAAGTCTATGGGTGCGACTTTTGATTGGTCGCGACAAGTAAGTACGATCGACCCCGAATATTATAAATGGACTCAGTGGATGTTTCTTAAATTTTACGAAAAAGGATTGGCATACAGAGCCAAGACTTCGGTTAATTGGTGTCCGAAGGACAAAACCGTGCTGGCTAATGAGCAGGCTATTGACGGGAAGTGCGACAGGTGCGGAACGGAAGTTATCCAAAAAGAGCTGGCTCAGTGGATGTTTAGAATCACCCAATTTGCCGATGAGTTAGTCGACGGATTAAAGGATCTGGATTGGCAGGAAACGGCAAAATTGGGCCAAATAAATTGGATAGGACGATCGGAGGGGGCAAAAATAAAGTTTAAAGTTGCAAGCGAAAAGCTTAAAGCTGGAGAGATAGAAGTTTTTACGACAAGAGCCGATACGCTCTTTGGTGCTACCGCCATTGTCATATCTCCAGAGCTCGCTCAGAAATGGATCAACGCAAGCTGGCCGGCCAATGATAAGATAAAACAATATATAAATTCCAGTCTGAAGAAGAGCGAAATGGATAGACAGGAGAATGTAAAAAACAAAACCGGAGTAAGTGCCGAGGTTGATGCCATTCATCCCTTGACGGGAGAGAAGATTCCGGTTTGGGTAGCTGATTATGTCTTGGGTCACTATGGAACAGGAGCAGTAATGTTCGTCCCGGCGCATGATCAGAGGGATTTTGACTTTGCTAAGAAATTTAATTTATCCGTCAAAACTGTTATTGAGCCTGTAACTGGAGAGAAGCGCGACAATGAAGAATTCCGAAAAAGTATAGTCGCCATTGTAGAAAATCCCAAGACGGGCAAGCTCCTATCAATAAATTGGGGCAAGGATCTTGGCGGTAATTTATTCGTGGGCGGAGGTATCGAGGGAGAAGAGGACGGATTGAATACGGCTATCAGGGAGGTTCAGGAAGAAACCGGTTATAAAAACTTAAAATTGATCTCAAGATCAGAGAAGATCCGGCATCATTATTTCGCCTATTCTAAGAAGGTCAGTCGTGAGATAGAAGCTGTTGGGTTTTATTTCCATTTAGTGGATGAAGAAAGGACTAATCAAAAATTGGAGAAAAATGAGAAAGGAAAATTCTCCGTTGAGTGGCTGACGAGGGAAGATGTCTCAAATAAAGTAAAAGAACCGCTGCATAATCTTATATTCAGACGGCTTGTGGCGGAGGAGGTATATGCTGGTCGTGGAATTCTGGCCGATTCCGGTAAATTTAGCGGATTGGATTCCGAAGAGGCAAAGATAAAAATAACTGAGGAACTAAAGTCAAAAGGTCTCGGGGATTTTCATAAAACATATCGCCTTCATGACTGGATATTATCCCGTCAAAGATACTGGGGTGTGCCGATTCCGATGATAAATTGTGCTACTTGTGGTTATCAGCCGGTGCCGAAAAAAGAATTGCCTATTAAGCTACCCCCACTTAAAGATTTCAAGCCGGCTGATGACGGGCGCTCGCCTTTAGCCAAAGTAAAGACATGGCTCAAGACAGAATGCCCTAAATGCGGCGATGATGCCGAGCGGGAGACAGATACGATGGATACATTTGTTGATTCGTCCTGGTATTTTATGCGTTATACCGATCCTAAAAATAAAAAAGAGTTTGCTTCCAAGAAAAATATGGCTGACTGGTTGCCTGTCCCGCTATACAGCGGGGGAGCGGAGCATACTACGATGCACCTCCTTTATTCACGATTTATCGCCAAAGCACTTCATTNGCTTAGGCACATAGATTTTAATGAGCCGTTTCTCAGCCGAATCAACCGCGGAATAATTCTCGGTCCCGACAATCAAAAGATGTCTAAGTCTCGAGGCAATGTGATCGATCCTGACGTGGAGGTTAAAAAATATGGAGCTGATGCCGTTAGAATGTACCTTTCATTTATGGGTCCGTACGAGCAGGGTGGACCATGGAGTCCGGGAGGAATAAGCGGTGTTTATAGATTCTTGAATCGTGTTTGGAATTTTGTAGGCAAACTTGAAGAGCCGAAGTCGGTTGACAAAGAGATTGATAAAATAATTAACAGAGCCATTAAGGAGATAGGTGAGGATATAGACAGACTGCACTTTAATACTTGTGTCAGCGGTCTAATGAAGTTACTAAACGCTCTGGAGGACAAGTGGCTTACGACGAGCCAGTATAAAACATTCTTAAAATTACTTGCACCGCTGGCGCCCCATCTGGCAGAAGAGCTTTGGACGGGTGTTCTTAAAAATAAAAAATCAATTCATCTTGAGAGTTGGCCTAAATACGACGATAAATTGCTGGAGGATGAAACCGTCAAGCTTATTATTCAAGTAAACGGCAGAGTCAGGGACACCGTAGAAGTTAAGAGGGGACTCTCAGAGAATGAAGCCAAAGAGTTAGCTCTGAGAAGAGAGAATGTTAAGAAACACATATCCGGCGAAATCAAAAAAGTTATATATGTTAAGGACAGGATAATAAATCTTGTTGGCTAATATTGATATTCTTTTTGTTCACGGTATAATACGGCATCATAGACTGTACGGGGGATTAGGTGGCGCAACTGGCCGGTCGGGTGATTAAGATAGTGTTTCGAGCAAATGTTCCGTACTATGAAGTAAATTCAGTATGTTCTTTGTACGGCCCTGTTCGCCAGGAGAATCAGAGAGAAAATTCTTTCTTTCTCTATCTCGGAGACGGCATCCACATTGATCGTATAGACAGGATAATAACTAAATTAAGAAAGAACAAGAAAGTGAGAAACGTCATTCTAATGTAGTTGCCCGTAAATACGGGCTTTGTTTTATCAAGGGTATTGAACCATAACGGCCTTAGTTTTAGTTGACATTTTTGCCGTTTTCTGATAAGATATACACCATAAGAGCCTAGCTGAATAATATAGCGAGGCCGGTCGAAATAGTGATTGTAAAGTAAAAGGGCTTACAAATTTGATCAAATTCAAGGCAAATTCGAGCATTAAGACGAGCCATAGTTGGTACTATGGTGAGGATTAGGCGGAGAATTTAACGAGGGAGTTGGTCAGAGGATCGTCGGGAGGCCTAGGTTTTCCAAAGGCCTCGACGAGACGGATTTGCAAGCACGTTAAAGTGGCTAAAGAAAAAGCAGTATCACAGGATAGAGATCGAGACTTTGTAGAGATGATCATCAAGGAGATCGTCAATAATCCCGATGCCGTTAAGGTTGTCAGGACGGTTGATGAGCTTGGTGTCTTGCTCTCCGTTAAAGTTGATCCGACTGATATGGGTCTTCTTATCGGACGAAGCGGCTCTACGGCTAAGGCAATTAGGACTTTGGCAAGAATCGTAGGAATGCGAAACAATGCCAGAGTTAACCTCAAGATAGAGGAGCCGGAAGGTGGACGAGCTCCGTCCAAGACCGGTACCGGTGCCAGTACCCGAAACGTTGAAGACGTTATGGGAGATTTGGATATGTAATTTTCGCGAGGCGAAAATTACCCTGAGTGTAACCGAAGGGTTGCCTTAAACTAAAAACCAGCGAAAGCTGGTTTTTAGTTTAAGTTTGATTTTAATTCTTGTCTAATATATTATGCTTGCATTATAGACTAACGAGCGGTGACGGGAATGGTTATTTTACAAAAAAATACGCTTCACACAGACAGAATCCCTCCCCATGGTATAAGTGCGGATATTTTTAAAGAAGTTCTTTTTAAGATGCGTGTTTCGCGAGATGTACTTGATAGAATAGTTCTTAGGATCGAATTTCGCTACATGGTACCCAAAGGATTATTTGTTGCAAGGGGAGAATATGAATTTGAAATTTATAGCAACGAATTATTACTAGACAACACCCAGCAACTTAACTGGACAACTGCCCACGAACTCAAACACCTTNCCTATGAAGTATTAAAACCGAAACGTACACGAACGGATAAAAAGCGGAAGGGTCCTTATAAATGGGAGGAAGTTAATTGCGAACGTGCCGGCAGGCGATTCAGGGGTGAGCCATTCTTCTTATTTTCTTAATGGGCGTAAGCCTGTTTTTTATTATAAAAAATCCCGCCTAATTGGCGGGAAGTGGGTATCTGATGTCCAGAACGGGGACTTCATCTGGCTTTGTTCGGAGGGCGAAACAATCACCACCGAAGTGGGTGATCCGGAAGATTTGGCGGGCATGTTCCATTTCTCGCAGAGTTTCTTCAACGGCTAATTCACCTACTACATATTCTCCGCTGATAAGATTAACCGCGTTCGTTAAAGTTTTCAACGTGCATTGTTTGTAACCTGATAAACCCTGTTTTTCTATGAATCTGACAATCTCTTGCTTAACAAAGTCATCTGTATCGGGAACTCTAGATGGATTGGCCGAATTTCTAGACATCTTATTGCTCCTTCCAGCCCATTGCAGAGCTGAATGTTTCTATATGATATATAAAAATATATAGTTTGTCAAATGAACCTTGTGCCGACTTTATGTTTGTGGTATGGTACTTCGTGGTTCCTTGAAGTCAGTTTGGGGGGTGTCCATGATAGCGTGGGAGCATAGGTCTTGGGTGGTTAAATTACGAACTATCATTGATTTAGTATTCGCTGCAGCCATGTTTTTAGGGGGCATAGGGGGTCTTATTATTTCTGACGGTAATGGCCTTTATCTAATTGCAACGATACTGGGGTGTTGGCTAGGATTACTACGGGCATGCGGTTGTTTGTATTGTGGAAGTTGGAGGACTAAGGTGAGATACTTTAATTCATCGCCACAAGTCACGCGCACTTGTAATAAATGCCATAACGAGTGGGATATATCGACTTATAGAAAGAGAGAGGACTATTAGAAATGGGTGGCAATAAATCTACGATTTTCTTCAGCTCATAGAAATTAAAAGGGCGTCTCATTTTGAGCGCCCTTTAATAATGAAAATAGATATAATTACCATATTCCCAAATCTTTTCTACGGGTTCTTAAGTGAGTCGCTGTTAGCGCGGGCGCAAGCTAAAAAATTACTAACAATTAAGACCCACGACTTGAGAAAATGGACGATGGACAAACACAAAACCGTTGATGACCGGCCATATGGCGGGGGAGCCGGTATGGTTTTAAAAATTGAACCGATTTATAAAGCAGCTAGGTCCATAGCAGGTAGAAAGTGGCAGGTAGAAAGTAGAAAAGAAAAAAATCAATCTACCCTCTATCCTCTACGTTCTACTCGCGTTATCCTGCTTTCGGCGAAAGGTAAAACATTTACTCAGAAAGATGCCAGGAGGTTATCAAAATATGACCAACTTATTTTTATTTGTGGCAGATATGAGGGCGTAGATGAGAGAGTGGCTAAATATGTTGCTGACGAAGAAATATCGGTCGGAAATTATGTTTTGTTTGGTGGAGAAGTGGCTTCTATGGTCGTTATCGAGGCAGTTTCTAGGTTAATTCCCGGAGTTGTCCAGAAAGAGGAATCAATTAAAAATGAAAGTTTTTCGGATAAAGAAGCCAAGGAAAAAGAATATCCTCAGTATACGAGACCGGAGATCTTTCTACCGGAGCGTAAAGTGCAAGGCGTAAAGCTCAAAACTAAAGGATGGAAAGTTCCGGATATTTTACTGTCCGGAAATCATAAGAAAATTGCCGCCTGGCGAACTAGCCAGGCGAGCCTCGCCCAAAAAGGGCGGGAAGAGTGGAGGAAGANAAATAGCGAACTTGTAAAATAACCTTCCTTTGCTATACTA
>C687J35174_10002323_pt1 | contig 26977 bp, 30 predicted proteins | sample RifCSPhighO2_01_FD_35174 | JGI IMG/M metagenome (IMG submission 35174) | reverse complement strand
TAATCGAGCTGTCGGATGTAATCCAAGCTATGAATTTGGGGGTTACATACGGGCTTCAACTTCAGAAAAACATAACATTCATCAAAATCACCGATTAAATTAAAATTGAATTAAATAGTGAGAGTTAATGTATGTTTTTCTAGAGGTTAATAAAAAACGGTAATACACAAAATAATCGAAATAATACGCACTATAAAAAAATTAAAAAAAACAATCAAAATGAATATTAATGGAGGTTGGTTAAAATGGCAAAGATTAGCCCTGTGGCGGCTAAGTATATTGTTCATGCTACTATCAATATCGAAGGTGTGGTCGACAAGCCCGATGTCATCGGAGCAATTTTCGGCCAGACTGAAGGTCTGTTAGGAGCAGATTTAGAATTAAGAGAATTACAGCGTTCCGGCCGAATCGGCCGCATCGAAGTTGACACTAATACCATGGGTGGTAAGACCATGGGAGAAATTATTATTCCGTCTTCTTTAGATAGAACTGAAACCGCTATTGTGGCTGCTTCTTTAGAGATTATTCAAAGAATCGGTCCGTGCAATGCTAAAGTAGAGGTTACTCGGATGGAAGACATCCGAATAAGCAAACGCACCCAAGTGATTGAACGTGCTAAAGCCCTTCTACGAGGCTTGATGGATAGCGCCTTGCCCGATTCTCAGGAATTGGCTGATGAAGTCTCTCAGTCCGTAAGGGTAATGGAAATTATGGAATTTGGCCGAGAGCGGTTGCCTGCCGGTCCTGCAGTTGAAGAATCTGATGAAGTGATTGTAGTAGAAGGCCGAGCCGATGTTCTTAACCTGCTTAAGCATGGTATTAAGAACGCTATTGCTATCAACGGCACTTCTGTCCCCCAAACAATTAAGGATCTTAGCAAAAGAAAGACCTTAGTTGTTTTTGTTGATGGAGACCGAGGAGGAGATCTTATCATCAGAGAACTATTGGCCGTAGCCGATATTGATTTTGTCTGTAAAGCAGCTAATGGCACCGAGGTCGAAGAGATTACCAAGAAAGAGATCCACAAAGCTTTGCGCGGCAGAATCACTGCAGAGCAAGCAAAACTGGAACTGAATATCACTACCACAGATGAATCGCCTAGAATTAATGGTGAAGAGAGAAAGGTTTTCTCTTCTCCTGCTGCCCAGCCGTTTACCAAAAAGCCAGGGTTTACTATAGGTGGATTCACTCGCCAGGCCATGCCCACTATGCATAGCACTATTCAGAACAGCCCGGCTGCTGCTTCCGTAACCACCGCACCAGTTGCTTCTGCTAAAAAAGAGCCATTGCAGCTTAAAGACAAAGCCAAATTAAAATCCACCTTGGACAATTTATTTGGTACTCGTGGTGCCTGCTTATTGGACGACAAACTTAATGTCTTAGGCAAAGTGCCGCGCATGGAATTAGCTACCACTATCAAAACATTAGGCAACGTCAGTGGTATCGTTATTGACGGCACAGTGGATAAGGAATTGATCAAGATAGCAGAAACTTCCAATGTTTCTTATGTGGTCGGCTCAGATGTCCGCTCCAGAGAATCAACAAAAGTTACTATCTTGTCTGATGAGGATTTAGCCACAATTTAAGTTAGTGGCTAAACAATCTTTATAAATAAACTATGGTTCAGAACTAAAATGCCAGAAGGAAAACATAAATCCGGAACATATCGTAAAGCTTTTGTCAAGACACCGGGAGGAAAAACTGCAATGCACTACCGCCGGAAAAAACCGGCCAAAGCCCATTGTGCTTCCTGTGGAAAAGTTTTATCTGGTGTACCTCATGGCTTGTCTTATCAGATTCGTGCTTTGCCTAGAACTCAGCGCCGGCCGGAGCGGCCTTACGGAGGCGTGCTTTGCAGCCCCTGTATGAGAGCTAAATTTGTGGAGAAGATTCAAAATGCTTGAAATTGGACGATTATGCGTAAAGATCGCTGGCCGAGATGCTGGCAAAGAATGTGTCATTCTTGATCTCCAAGATAACAAGTTTGCTTTGGTAGATGGAGCAACTCGCAGAAAGAAAGTCAATCTTGCTCACTTAGAACCGTTAGACCGAGTGATTGAAATAGAAAAGAACGCTTCTCATGCCAAAGTGGCCGCCGCCTTTGAAGAACTCGGCTTGCCGGTTTGGAACACTACGCCAAAGCCCAAGACTAAAAGAACGGCTAAGAAAAGGAAAGCGGCAAATAAAAAGTAAGTATATTTTCTTCTTAATTTTATCAGTATTCTTTTAAATAACAAGAAAAATAAATCCTTACGGGCCAGTCATCCAATCCGGCTAAGATGCCGCCTTCGCAAGGCGGAAATTCGGGTTCAAATCCCGACTGGTCCATCAGGCATATACACACTAAAAACTTTATCATCTCTCTTCTCCACTAAACAAAACTATTTAAACGGCCGAAGAAACATCCACTCATGAGCTTCTCGGCCGTCGAAAGGTTGAACCGCCACCATAAGCTTTCTCGTCTTTCTGATGTTGTTCTTCTTAGCAGCCGCTCGGCCGAGCCTCATCAAAAACAACTGGAAGGGATGATCCAAAAGAGAGTATACAAAGAATTTCCTGAACCTAGTTCTGAGGAAGAAGAAATTTTAGCAGGTATCGCAGAAAAAAATCTGCACTTCTGCAGCCGCACCATTAAACAGCACAACAATCAGGAATTCTTTACCCAGATCAACGAAAATGTCCGGGAAAAAGATGTTCATCTTTTTCATAAATTTCAAGACCCAAATGTAGATCTAGTAGAGCTATTAGTCATTGGAGATAATCTTAAACGGGCAGGAGTAAAATCAACCACCCTTTATGTTCCATTCCTTCCATACATGCGCCAGGACAAAAAAGATGACGGCCGAGTCCCCATCACTGCCAGCGGCTTGTTTGATTGGCTCTTTGCCAGCATGGGTCAGCGCCTTAAAAGAATCGTCACTTTTGATTTGCATGCCCAGCAGGAACAAGGTTATTTTGACGGTCCATTGGACGAGCTCAGCGCCATTCCTGAATTCGCTGCTTATTACCGAGAAAAATTAAAAGATTCGTTTAAAGGAGAAGAGAAACAAGTGATTGTTTTTGCTGCTGATGCGGGAGGAGCCAAAAAAGCGAAAAAATTGGCTCGTTTATTAGACACCCAATATCAAGTTTTTGACAAAGACCGATTAGCCCACGGCCGAGCAGAGACCAAACAACTTCTTGGTTTAGACCTTTCTGAAAAAAAGGCTATTATTGTCGAGGATATGATTGATTCCGGCGGCTCTTTGGTGGGAGAATATGAAACCGGGAAAAATGGTCCGGTCCAGAATTTACAAGAACTAGGTGCCGAAGTTTACATCTGTGCCACCCATGCCATCTTAAGCAGGAAAAACAGCATCTCTGCAGAAGAACGATTCCGCCGAGCCGGAGTTCCCGTCTTATTCACTGATTCCATTCCCGAACGGCATGAAGGTTACTACCAAGAGAATAAAGATTGGATGAACATCTTTTCTTTAGATTACACTTTAGCCAAAGCTTTCTACTGCAACCAGGTAGGAGAATCTATCTCTGCCTTCCTTCGCAACCGGGAAGAACGGCTGAAAGTCAAAGATATGAATTTTATCCTACAGAACGGAGAGGGCGGCCAAGTGTATGTAGAATAAACTTTGAAAAAACTCATTCTTAAATCCCATTAATTTAATAAACCCCAATAATTACCTTCTGATTATGAATCTTATCACTAAGATTAACGTCAGTTTAGCTAGTATAATAGTTATCTTGCTTGTAAATCTACTCCTCCCGTTAAACTCAATCGCAGGAAAAGTCGTATACGCTTTGGATAGTTCAGAACCTAGCTGCATGTTCAATAATAAAAATATTTCTACTGAGATTCCACTGGATTACTGCTGTTCAGAAATCGAAAAACAGCTTGCTTGCAAAAAAGATAACTCTCAGTTCAGGTGTTACATCTCCGAAAGCTCCGGACAATATTATTTAGTCAACCGTCAGGCTTTCAACACCTGCAAAGAAGAGGGATACTATGCCAAAATCCAAGAATAAAATAAATAAAAAAATATTTTTTCAGTTTTTACTACTAGGAATTTTGTCTCTTCTCGTGATAGTCTTAACACTGCTCAACCTTCAGAAGAGCATGCCTTTACAGATTGATGCACCGAAAAATGTTGTTTATAACCAAACCACAAATACCCTTCAATTTGACTCTCTTACATTAAAACAAAAGATTGCCCAGATGGTTATTGTCTATGGCAATGAAGATAACAAAGAACTTCTTCAGAAAATGTTGATTGGCGGAGTGCATCTCGGAGCCAAACCATCAAAAGAAGCATTCCTTCAAAGCATTAAAACATTTCAAAAAGAATCAATTCTTCCATTGTTTATCACTCTAGATTTGGAAGGTGGCTGCAAAAATCCCTTTGAAAACTTCCAAAGTTTTCCTTCTGCAAAGGAGATTAAGACCGCAGAAGAAGCTTATGCGGTTGGCTATGATGAAGGTCTACTCCTCACAGAGATGGGCTTCACCCTCAATTTTGCACCAGTCGTCGATTTAGAGGATAGCATCTGGAACTGTCGAAGTTTTTCTGGCACACCGCTAGAAGCTTCAGAAAAAACCGCTTCATATATTCTCGGTTTACAAAGCAGCGGGATACTAGCCACTGCCAAACATTATCCCGGAAAGACACTCTCGTCAAGCGATCCTCACAAAACTTTAACCTATGCCGATATAACTCCCGATGACATAGCTATGTTTGAGAACAGTATCAAAAATAATGTTTCGGCTATCATGATCTCTCACATCATCGTCAAAGGTATCTTGAATTCAGAATCAAAGCCAGGAGTAGTCTCAGATAAACTGATAACTGATTTAAAAAACCAATTTACTGGTTTGATTATCAGCGATGAAGTAATGATGTTAGGACTAAAAGAGTATTATTCAAATAAAGACCAGATGTACATTGATCTTTTCAAAGCTGGAAATGACGTGGTGCTTAATTTCAACCAAGATCCGAAAGAGATTTACCATATGATTTCTGTAGTAGAAAAAGCCGTCAAAAAAGGAACTATTTCCGAAGATCTTATTGATGCCTCTGCAAAAAAAATTCTTCAGACTAAAGGAATAAATGTAGAATAATTCCTAACGATTAAATTTTTACTTTATATCCATTGGCATAAACAGTTATTTCTGCCCCCCCTAATTCCTGAGCAGAGGCTAGTTTGCTATCACTAAAAATACCATTCAGCCATTTCATCAACAGACCATATAAATCGTAAGTCTGCTCTTCTCCTTCCACTGAAACTGTCCAAGTGCTATCCTCGTTCATCTCACTGCAGACTTGTTTCCCTTTCAATTCTGCACAACCTAGACGTGTGACAAAATATTCTCCTTCCTCTAAAGCCGGATGTTTCTTTGTGCTGGACAAAGGACCAGATAAAATCGTGGGAGAAACCGTAAACAGTTTTCCTTCAAAATTATTGAAAATTTTCTCCTCGCCCATTTCTCCTGCCGGGTCAAGCATGATATTGAAATGATGAGATTTAGATTCCAAACTGGATACTTCTTCAAAAGGATAGTTATACGACAAGACTACGGAATCTAGCTTTGCTGTTTCTTCAGGCTGCAGAGTGATAAACCACCCATCTACTCCCAGTTCATGTTCTTTAGAGTAAAATTCTTTAGCTTCTTCCAAAGCTTTAACTTTTTCTTCAGGAGACAATTCTAAACGCGTTTCCATTTCCTGCAGTTTTTTATCCAATATTTCACCGCTTAAGGCCGGCTGCAAATAGATTACCTTCTCTTTCACTGGATACTGTTCTGTTTTACTTCCGTCAGCTGAAATAATCTCTACTGGCCGCACCGCCTTATCTGCTCGAGTATCCACATAAAGAGAGACTAAAGGATATGCTCCAGCGGATTGATCATTATCAAAATAAATCTGTGCCGGCAGCCTTGTTTTTACGGTTTCTTCGCCGATATTTTGTATAAAGATAGTAAGATCCATAACCGCTCCCGGTTCTCCCAGCTCGGCAATGTTAATTTCTTGTATAGCTAAATCTGGCGCAGCCAAGACCAAGTAGCTTAAACCGAACATCATCAAGACCAATAAAGATAGTTTTTTCATTTTGAATCAGTTAATCTAAAGTATATGTTCTAGTTTATAAGAGTTATGCTTTTTTATCTTCATCTAAAACGTTGAACGATTGTGCATGCCTTCTTAGAAGAGCGTTATTACGCACATCATCTAAAGTAAGTTCTCTCTTTACCACCCAATATTCCCCACTCGTTGAATCTCTTTGCATATATCCAAAATTGATTAACTCTCTTCTAAGCAAAGTATAATCTTCAAAATATTTTTTGAGTATTTCGTTTACTTCTTGTTCTAGATACTTACGACTATCTTTAAATTTTTCAATTAAATACAACAGAATAGCTTGTTTTTCAAAATCATTTTTCGGAAAATTGTGATGCTTAACAAATTTTTCAAAAAACTTTTTGGTATCAAATGGAAAGATTACTCGACTCATACGTTTCACCTACAACCCAAACAATTCCGCCAAATCCATCTCTAATGCACAGGCCGGCATCTCCAAACCCCAAGCCGCTAACACTTCTGGCTTGATTTCCCCCAGATAAGCCACTGGCCGTCCCTTGGCCATCACTCGGCCTACTCTGCCGGGGATGAAACTGCCGTGCTCTGTCTCTTCGATTGTATACTCCATCCCAATAACACTTAATAAATAATCCAGCACCTGCTTAATCTCGGTAAAATTAGCCGAAGCATTGCTGCAAACCACTGCCAGACGCAAAGTTTCTTTTGATTTCACTTCTGCTTTCTCATCAAACAAAGTAACCTGGCTTATCTCAAAAAGTTTATGGGGATATTCAGCACTTTGATTGTAGGTCAGCGCTTTCATCAATTCCGGCAGCAGCCAGCAGCGCAGCATATTGATGCTTCCTTCCACACTTTTTCCCAGCTGGATATGTTTGGCTTCTTTCACTTTCATCTTTTCAAACTGATCTTGCTTTGATGTTAACATCAAGGTAAATGCCTCCTGATATCCCAATCCTACCAGCAAACCTGCCAGCTCTTCTTTCAGCTTCACTGCAAGAGTAGTCTCTCCAGTTGATTCTACAGATTTCATTCGTAATTCAAAATCATTAAATCCATAACCTCTGGCTACATCATCTATCAAATCTACTTCATGCCAGATATCAGAACGCAAAGGAGGAACAATCACTTCTAATCTCTCTTTATTGAAAGATTTCACTTCATACATGCTCTTCTCAAGCAGCTTTTTAATTTTCTCTGCACTTAGTTCTAATCCCAGCAAACGATTGACTTTTTTCACTTCTAAACCCTGAACTTCTTCTTTGAACTCGGGAGAAACAATCGTCTTTGCCCCATACTTCATCTTTAAGGCAGACGCTTCCCCCCCCATGTCTATCAATGCTCCCACTAGAATACTCAAAGCCAGATTGATTGTTTTCAATTCAGTGCCTGTGCATTCCACGAAAACATCTTTTGTCGTCTCATCAATCTTTCCCAGCTCGTGAGAGTTGATGATTGGCGGCATACTTAATATCTGGCCAACCGCATCTTTAAACAGAGGAAATCGTTTCCAATTTTCAATCAGATGCTTATAAGTTCTTCCAGTTGGATGTCTCTCAAGAATCTGGCTGCCGCTCATTATTTGCTGGCCTTCTAAGGGCTTGAATCTTATTTTTCCTGGCTCTTCAGAAGTATAAGTAACTGGAAATTTAATTTTGTTTAAAGGATAAAGCCCCAATCCGCCTTTTCTCCTATTTCGCAAAAGAGTAGCTCCTAATTTTTCTTGTATTCTGATTACTTCTTTAATCCGCCCGTCATCAAACTTCAATCCTTTGACTACACAAGCAACAGCATACGACCATTCTTTAGCCGCCCCCGTCACATTAACTACCAATCCAGATTCTTTCAGTTTATACTTCTCATTCTTCATCCCGAAATATGCTCGGATTGCCCGGGCTAGACCGTAAGTAGAAAGCAGATCCGGCCGCTCGGCCGTGATATCCACTCGTAGCTCATCTCCGGTTATTGATTCCAGTTCATAACCCATCTCGAAAAGAGTTTCTTCTAATTCTTTCTCGTTAATCTTCTTTCCCAATAAACTGTTCAGCAAGGAATATTTTGTTTCAAGTATTACCATTGTTTATTATCCTCTTAGTCCGACTGATTTATGCTGCCTAAACCAGTTCAGGCTGCCTGTCGCCCCCAGCATATTGCGGATATCTTTCTGCTGATGCAGCATCATTGCCAACCTTTCTATCCCTAATCCCCAAGCAATCACCGGCACATTGATTCCATACGGCTCCAATGATTCTGGTCGGAAAATGCCGGAATTGATCAGCTCTACCCATTTTCCTAACTGCTCGTTATAACCTAATGCTTCCATTGACGGCTCAGTATAAGGATTATAAGTCGGCTTGAATTTTATCTTCTCGATGCCCATACGATGATAAAATTCTTTGATGTAACCCATCAGATCACGCAAAGTTAATCCTTCATCCATGATAAATCCCTCGCTTTGGTGGAATTCCGGCAGATGAGTGGCATCAATAGATTCATTGCGGAATATCCGGCCGATGTAAAAATATTTGGCCGGCGGTTTGATATTTTTTTCTCCGAAATAACGGAAAGTAGTGGCAGTTGTATGTGTTCTTAACAGCAGCTGCCTGGCCAAAGCCGGACTCCATTTGTATCCATATCCTTTAGAGCCGCATCTTCCTCCAAACTCATGCTCTTCCGCCACTTTCTTAGACAATTTTTCCGGCAATCTTCCTTCGTATGGCAAGTAAAATGTATCCTGGGCATCTCGCGCAGGATGATCCTGGGGAATCCACATCGAATCCATGCACCAGAAAGCTGTTTCCACCAGCGGCCCTTCCATCTCTTTGAAACCCATGTCCAGAAATATTCTTCTCACCTGATTGATACTCTCCTGCAGGGGATGTCTTCTTCCTCCGTAAATCTTAGGCACATTGATTTTCACATCATAATGACGGAACTCTTTTCCTTTCCACGCCTGCATCTTCAGCATTCCCGGAGTCAGAGAGCCGAGAGTATCCTTGTCTTCCATCTTCTGTTCAGTCAGCTGCTTACCGAAATCTGTAAGAATAATTTTTCTTTCAGTTACATCTTTGGTAGCTAAAACATTTTTTCTTTTCTTCAGCTCTTCATAAGCGTATTTATCTTCATGTATGATAGTGGCCATATCAATTGGAAAGTTCTTATGCAGGAATTTCTCTTCCAGCCAGAGTTTTTCTAATAAAGATTTACCGATAGATGTTAGCTTTGCTTTTAACGCTCCGTCTGTCTGGATTTCAATAGCCGCTTTCTTTTTCAGCAACCCAAGAGAAACTTGTGCTTCTTCATCTGTCAGCATAGCCACTCGTTTGATATCTGATAAAGCCACTCCTCCCTCAATGTTCTTCATTGCAAAAAGAAATCTTTTCTCTGGCAGGCCTTCTCGCAGGTATTTCTGGCCGTTGCCGTCCAATTCCACTAGAATCTTCTGCAGCTTTTCCAGCTTGATTGCTCCCCGGTTTTCCAGCCATTCCAAAGCCCGCATCACTTCCACTTCCTGCAGGCCGCTCAGCTTCACTGCTTCTGGAAAGGATTTGGCCGATTTAAGAATCAAAATGACTTTTCTCTCTAAAGGATGCAGCTGTTTTAAAGTCTTCTCTAGCTCTTTTTGCTCCATTGTCAAGGAAGAATAATAAGAAGTTTATAAGGCTTTTTATATTGGAAAAATAAAATAATAAAAAAACTTCTTTCCACTAAGAATTACTCAAACTGTGTCTAAATTGTAGGGCAAAATAAACCTAACCGATTTGTCCTTTTTTTGTTTAGATAGATTTATTATAACCCCTTCAACTACTTGGGCGTATGATTCAAGAAAAACATTAAGGCTCTTCTGATTTTCAAGCTTTAATTCTTCTTTAAACTTAACTTCCAGAGGAATACTCTTGCCGTCTTTCTCCAAAATAAAGTCTACTTCATTAAAATTTTTATCCTGCCAAAATCTAATCCCTTTATTGCCCCGCTTAAGCAGCTCTGATAAGATAAAACCTTCAAATAAAAATCCCGAATCATTTCGTAACCTCAATTCATTGAAATTATTTATAAAATAATTCCTCACCCCATTATCCAAGAAATAAATCTTTGGTATCTTCACTAATTCTTTGTTTTTATTGGTGTAAAATGGCCGGATTTCTTTAATCAGGTACGTTTCGAACAGAACTTCGAGGTATTTTTTTATCTCATTAAAACTCAGGGAAGTTATTTTAGAAATTTCTTCATATTTTATCTTTTGCCCGTTATTTATCGCTAAAAACTCAATTAATTTTTTAACTTCTAAAAGTTTATTGATATTAAGATATTCCACCAGATCTTTTTTTACGTATAAATCAAAAATACTCTCTAAAACCAATTTTTTTTCTTCAAGGCTATGTTTTAGGGCGACCTCAGGATAACCTCCAAAAATCATAAATTCTTCCATAAATCGCCGGTAGTCTTTTAGCGATTGATTTAGCTTATCTCCTTTCAATTTGGAAAGGTTCTTCAGATTGCTGGCTAGTTTGTCCTCATTTTTAAAAGTTAAAAATTCTTCAAAATCTAAGGGAAATATCTCGAGGATTATTTTTCTTCCGGCCAAAGATTCCTGAATTTGATTTTTTATGGCAAGGGAAGACGAGCCGGAGGCAAAGATTTTGACATTGGGCAGATTATCATACACATTCTTCATAATTTTTGAAACTGCAGAATACCTCTGGAATTCATCCAAGAACAAATAAAAAAATTCTGTTTGCTTTTCGCTATATCCGTTAATCTTCAGCAGATTTAAAAGACTCTCAAAAGTGCTTATCTTTTCATAATTGCTTAGGATGTCTAAATCCAAAAACAAGCATTTATTTTTAAGAGAGAGCTCCTCAGAAAGCATTTTCAGAAGGGTTGTTTTGCCTACCTGCCTCGCTCCGATTAGCAGGGAAATCTTTCTGTCTTTGGCTTGAGCTTCCAGTTTTTTCAATATTTTTCTCGTCAATGCCATATTCTAAAATTGCTCTTATTTTAATTTTAGATTAATCCAAAACTTATGTATACTAAATTATAGAATAACTACTATTTAAACCTTTCGGTGTTTTTGTGTAACAAAAGTCCGCCTGCCGTAGTCTTAAGCTTCCATCTCTTAACAATACTCGAATTATTCCCTCATTCATTTTAACTCCAAAAAGCCGTTTAGCACTATTCCATTAGTGATATTTATTAATACATTCTTGTCGGTCTTTTTGGGATTAAACAAATGTAGTTGGATGCTTCTTTTAAAAACTTTCTCAAAACCAGCTAGATCATCTAATCTAACGACTTCGTAATCATCCCGGTGCTCTACGGCAATGTCTATATCTGAGGTTGAGATGTCTTCCCCTTTTCTAAAGCTACCGAAGAGGATTATTGCCCGGGGATTCTGGTAATAGTCGTTTAGAAAATCTATCAGTCCGCTTTGATAAATCAGATTGAGATTATATACAATTTTACTCCTTAAGAACATCTGGCTCTTAAGATTAGCCCTGATTCTCCAGAGATTACTCAAAGTTTCAATGATGATAAGCTCTCTTTTTTCCAGAAAGCGCAGGAAGCCGCCGGCATTAGATTTTTTAACCCCGCTTAAGCGAGCAGCTTCAGACAAGCTAAACTCCTTATCCGGCATGATAAAGAAGATTTCTAAAATCCTTTGCAAACTAGACTCCATAAACAACGTACGGTTCCTTTTAATAACTATAAGTTCCTTCATATAACAATAGTTATAATAAAGAACTATATAAATCTTCCTATTGGAAATTCTTACGCCCCCGCATGAATCAGTTTACGGCTTCTATACAGAAACATTTTTATTGAAGCCGGCTTTTTCCCTCTTGGTGGGCCCGTAGCTCAGCTTGGTTTTGGGGTATCAACCCAACAAGAATAGAGCACCGGTCTTATACGGCCAGCATCGGTACAACCTAAGTCAGCCGGTGGTCGGGAGTTCAAAAAGCCAGGAAAAAATGATGGCTGGAAAGTCTCCCCGGGCCCACGTTTTTTATCATAAAAATCTGCCGCAGGTGTCCTACTCCGCACTAAAGTGAGGAGTTTGTTCGGACACCTGCTTTAACAAGCAGATTTTTAGGATGCTCAGAAATGCTCATCCTCGCATTAAAGCATCAGAAATTAAAAATTTCTGAGTGTGCTCAAAAACATAAGTTTTTGACATGCGAGGTTTTCGCAAGCATTTCTGACATAACAAAAGTGACCAAGTTCAGTTTAACAAGAAAAAAGATATATCTATTTCTTACTTTTAGCTGCACATACATCTACGGGACAGACTAATTGACAACCCGCAGGGAGATCATAGTTATGATCTTCGTCTGTTCCGCCAGTAGTTTTTGTAGTAGTCGGAATAATAGTTTTTGTAGTAGTCGGTGTAATAGTCTTAGGAGTTGTACTAATTTTAAGGGTCTTGCAGCCATCTGTTTCAAATTTACAGGTATTTGCACATGTTAAACTTCCTCCGCTAAATCCTTTAGTTGCGCAAGTTTGGCTACCCAAAGATGCACCATCACATTCTTCTTTTCCTTCAAGTTTGTTGTTTCCGCACGTAGCAGTGGGTGGTATGTACATGGTTATCTCCTTAGCAGAAACACAATCACAACCTGGGCTGTACAAACTAATAAGGTTGGATGCAGAATCTCCAAAAGTGAATTTATCTTCTTCTGGTGCATCTTCTTTGAAATAAGATGTGTAGATACCCTTTGCGTCTAAACTAGGTGAAAGTAACGTATAATCATACTTCTGCGTATCGCTGCTAAGAGAATAATCTCCTTCAAAATAGAAATTATTTTCGGGCTTAAGATAAATAATTTTTTGCGCACCCCCGGTTAAGAAAATAATAATCTGTATCGACCCTGCACAGGAAGAAGTGGAAGCACCAAGATCTATCGGACAAACATCCCCGTAATGTTTAAGTACGAGTTTATTTTTATTTTGGCTGTCTTTGAGTACTCCACTCTTAACAAAGTTATCCCATTTATTCGGATTTCCCACTTCATCATTAGATAATCCAAACGCTTGATCATTTGTTTTCAATAATGGCCAAGATTCAGAAATAGAACAGCTCAGTTTTCCGTTACAAATATAGTCGGAGGAAATGGCCGGCCCAGTTCCCCCAGCAAAGGTAGCGTGTACTTTTATATTGGTGATTCCTTCCAGAGCAAGAGCTTCTATGTTAAGGGTATAAAAAATTCCATCAACGTCATCTGATGAAGTAAAATAGTCAAGACTATCAACGCTTTTCCTGTCGATATACGCCTTAGCATACGGCTGAATAACCGATAATAAATTTGAGGGCAACGTTTTAGTTGCTATTCCTTTAGAAGTTGCTATTCCTTTAGAAACTCTCACCGCTTCACCAGTAAAACTCCCAGATTGATATATACTAAATAAGTTAAGAAGCAGTATAACTAATAAAAATAGAAAAGATAGCCAACAATACCTTTGAGTTATTTTTCATTTGTCCTAATTATCTCTTAACGGTTCTAAAAAATAAAAAAAATAAAAAAAGAGTTACTTCCATAACTCGATGCTTATATCTGAACACTGCTCTTTGTTATTAGCGCCCTTGCTACAGGCTTTGGCCTTGAGTATACTTCCTGGTTCTACAGTTACTTTGGTTTTATCCCAGCTGAAGGTAACTTTTACCTTGCTCTGCAAACCACCGACTAATTCAGTTTTTAAAGTATACGGAACCGTGGCAGGAACAGCTAAACTCTTAGTGGCTCCCATCCCCTTTGATTTTAAGTCCAGACTAAAATCGGTTACGGTTACTTTATCTCCATCTTTATCTTCCACTTCGATTATTTTTCCTACTTTTCCAGAAGCGACTTCCTCTGGTGACAAAACGGTTACGCTTCCTACCCCTGGTTTAGTGTCTACTTTATGGGTAAGAGTAATCTTTTGCTCAGTGGATATCGGAACCCCAGATTTCCCCGTGCTAGTGGCTTTTAAAATAAGGAAGTTCAATTGCGCGGTAGGGGTAAAGCTAAGCATAAACGACTGCTTTTCATTGGTTATTACTCCAGTAGAAGGAATAATCTTCAAATCGGAAGGTACTCCTTGGCTACTCACACTCAAACTGACTGTATCCTTATCCATTTCCTTGACTTCTACTGCAAAATTATTATTCACTCCATCGACCACATTCAATGGGCCTTTGGTGACAAATTCTGGAGCATTATCTTTTTCCACAACTAATATGAAATCCTTAATGGCGCAGGATTTTTCTGCTCCTTGGACACTGCATGCCTCTACTCCCAGAGTATAAGTTCCTGCAACTGGTTTCAGCCATTTAAATTTAGTTCCTTCTATCTTAGCCGCTGGACTTGGTATTTTTCCCGCAACAAAACTTAACTGCATAGTTTTTCCTGAACCAGATTTTACTTTGATTTCCTGTTCATAATTTTTTCCTTCCACTGCTTTAGGAAGAGTTTTAGTTTCAAAAGACGGAAGATCCAACGCTACCATCAGAGTATATGTTTTCTTAGTACATTGTTTGTATCCCCCATTAACACTGCAAGCTTCAAGAGTGATAGATTTTTTCTTTCCTGCTGGAGAAGGATTACTCCATTCAAAAGACCAGCCACCCGCAGCTTTTGATTTTAGAGAAATTCCTGCTTCTGAGGGAACTACGTTCAAATCAATACTATCTCCTTCTTTATCAGTTACATTAATCGTAGCTGTATATTTTTGTCCGACCACTGCATCAATTAGCTTAGTTGTTTGAAATACTGGCGCTTGGTTTCCGGCAGGGACCTTCTTATCCACTCCAGTATCCACTTTTGCCGCAGTTTTTGGCACCATTCCCGTAATATTTCCTTCCAAAAACAATAAAAATCCGAAAGCCGCCACAACTAATACTGCCGCAATACCTATCTTCTTCCACGCATCAGAACTATTTTGATTAGTTTGTTTGTGTTTCATCTGTTTCACCTTTTTTTATTTTTCTTATTTTTTATCTTTTCTTAACTAAAAAATAATACCTTAATAGCCGCAATTAATAGGGATAGGGGAATGGTAACTCCGAGATATTTTTCTTTTTTTAAGATTATGGGAATAACATTTAGAATAATAATCCCTATTCCCACAATTATGTTGATTAGTTCCACTTTATTTCACCACTCTCGCTAAAGATTCTATCAGAGTTGCAATTATCAAAAGGATAAGTCCATACTCCCCTTTGTTAATCATTATCAAGACTGCTCCGAGTATTGCCACTAATCCCATAATCAGGTTTATTGGCTCAATCACTCCTTTTTTGTCCATCTTAAAGGGGAGTAAAATGTTCAAGTATATAAATCTTTTTTTTGCGTCTTAAAATTTTGGTTTATTTATTTTCCATATTGCAACATTAAAAAACACTTGTTTCTTTATAAACCGTCAAGAACCCCACTTTCAAGTGAAAACGAAAGCTTATAAAACCCTTTGTCGTTTTCTTTGCGTTATGAACCTTAAACACATTAAAAAATTGATGGAACGAAGAAAGAACCAGAAGAAAGGAGAAGCGGGTTATGTTTTAATTGTCGGCGGCTGCGAAGATCAGGTCGGTCCGGTCTCTTTAGCTGCGTTAGCTGCCCTGCGTGCCGGCTGCGATTCAGTTACTATCGCTGCTCCAGAAAAAGTGGCTTGGGCGGTCAACACTTTGATCCCTGACATCAACACTAAAAAATTTCCGGGAAAATATTTCACTCTTAAACACGCCAAAGAAATCGCTAAACTAAGCGACAAGTTTGATGTAGTCCTCATCGGCAATGGTCTTGGTCCTCAAGCGGCTAATTTCTGCAAAGCTCTTATCCGCAAGGTGCACAAGCCAAAAGTTTTGGACTCTGATGCTCTGAAAGTTATTTCCTTTAAGGAGATGGATAATTCAATCCTTACTGCTACTTACAGCGAAATGGAAAAGCTTCTTCTTAACAGCCAGAAAGAATTTCTTCTTCCTCGCTTGACTGATACCAATCCGAAAGAATTAGGCGATATGCTTCAAGGCAATCTTAAATTTTTCCTTAATAACGGCAATGTTCTCCTGATCAAAGGTCCGACTGATATCATCATCTCTCTTAATAAGGTGACTCTTAACAAGAGTGGCAATCCTGGAATGGCCAAAGCCGGCACAGGAGATGTCTTGGCCGGTCTCTGTGCAGGATTTTATGCTCAGACCAAAGATGCATTTAAGAGTGCTATGGCTTCTTCCTTTGTCAACGGTAAATTAGCCGATTTATTATTAAAGAGAAAGGGCGGTTACTCCTTTATCTCCTCAGATATCTTGGAAGATTTCCAAAAGTTAAAAGGAAAAAAAATAATTAAGTAAATGCGTGGGGTGGATTAGAATGATGCGAAAGATGATTAGCGTAGGAAGTGCGTTATTGCTTAGTGCAGGTCTGGTTTTAGCCGCTGCTCCAGTAGAACCTTTAGCTAAAGAGCTGAACAATTATCCTGCTCTTTTCCTTCAGGAAAAAAATTTTAACGGTTATATCGTAGTCGGAGAAAACGCCAAAGCTTCTGATGTTTTAGCTGCTACTGATATCGTCATCGGTTTGGCTAATGCGGGATACAAATTTCCCTCCTCCATCACCAAACTGACTCAAGAGATTACTAAATTAAAAGACAGCAACTTGATTTTGGTGGGTGGTCCCTGTGTCAACAGCCTTACTGCTAATTTTATGAACTCCTTTGGTGAATGTACTGAAGGATTCAATCCCGGCAAAGCGAAGATTATGCTTTATGAGAACGGCGAGAAAATCGCTTTAGTGGTGGCAGGATATTCCGGTGAAGACACTAGAGCAGCCGGCAAGATTTTGGAAAGTTTTGCCACTTACAAACTTTCCGGCAAATCTGCGGAAGTAGAACGAGGCAGCTCTTTAAGTGAAGTATCTGTGGTTCAAAAGAAGTAATCTTTCCCTCGACAGAGGGATAGATTTAAAAAGTTTTTAAGAATTCTATAGATTATGAAACAAAGAACATCTTTAAAAAAGATAGAAAGAATAATTCTTCCCATTCTTAGAAAGAATACTGTATCAAGAGCAGGAATATTCGGCTCTTTTGCCAGAGGGGAGTCTACTGCCAAAAGCGATTTAGATCTGCTTGTAACATTTAAAGGGAAAAAAAGTTTGTTGGACTTAATTCATTTACAGATAGAATTAGAAGAAGTGCTCAAAAAAAAAGTGGATGTTCTTACCTACAAGTCTATCCACCCCCTCTTAAAAGAAAGAATTTTAAATGAAGAAGTGAATATATTATGAAAAAAGATGCAGAGATATTCTTGGAGCATATTTTGGAGAGCATTGAAAAAATAGAGAGTTATACTGCCGGCGTATCAGAGAAGAAATTTAAATCATCGGATCAGATTCAAGATGCCGTTATCAGAAATTTGGAGGTAATCGGAGAAGCAGCTAAGAATGTGCCGGCTGATTTTCGCGGTAAATTTCCAGAAATACGATGGAAAGAAATAAGCGGCATGAGGGATATTCTGATTCATCAGTATTTTGGCGTTGATTTGGACATTATCTGGAAAATTATCAGTGACGATCTTCCCAAGCTAGAAAAAGCAATAAAAAGTATCTTAAAGAGGCATAATCAAAAACTATTTTAAATCTTCAAACTCTAAATGCACTTTTTTTCCGGTCTTCTCTTCCTGACCAAAAATCTTCTTGCCTAAGAAAATTACTTTTATCTTTTTTCCTTTGATCTCTACGATATCTCCTTTTTTAATCGGATAATAACGAAATAAGACAGCTAAACGATAAATTCGTTTTCCGTGCTGAGAATCAAAGGTGTATAATTTAGGGCTGACGATAAACTCTCCGCCGAATTTCGTTCGTAATCTACGGGCAATCTTCACTGCTTCATCTTTATCAGTGAGATAATAATCTAATCCATTCTCTACATCTACTACTTCATTGACCTTGGTCCGCGTATTTTTCTCCAGCTCAGCATCAGTAAAGCGGATAACCTCTTTTGTGGGGTTGCGCAGCTGGAGAATGGCTTGGTGGGGAACGTCAAGTGGGCGGGGCATTTTAGTTGAGTAATAAATTTTGTTTAGAACAATAAGTATCCAACAGTGGGTGGAGAATCATCTATCTTCACCTAAAATAATTGCTTTGATTAAAGCGACAAATTTCTTAGAATTACGGAGAGATTCTTGAGCATACGGAATATTTGCTTCTGATTGAACGTTATAAGTAAATATCCCTCGCTTTTTCTTCTCTTGAAAGAATATATTCAGCAACGCTTCCGCTTTAGTTATCTCCGCTTCGTATAAATACAACAGCGAAGCATCTAATTCTCCGGACAAGACTATTCTCTGAAATTCTTCGTATGTTTTCTTGTGCTCTTCCGGCACCTTGGTTTCAATGTTTTTTGACAGAAGAAATGCCTTGGCAGCATAAAAAATAGCATAATACGAATCAGAGATTACATCATTAAAGAAAGTTTTTTCTATAGATACCTTCAAGAATTGTTTATACTCCGCACTGCAAGATATATCGAAATTAATTCTGGACAACAGCAGTTTATTCTCCGCACGTTCCAGATAAAGCTTAACCAGTGAATCCATGTTTAATTGCCTCTTTAACCAATTCATAATAAACCTTTTGGTTTCGATACAGCAGATGATTCCTAAATGCCTCTTTTCCTAGATTCTCTTCAGTGCTAAGGAGCATATCTATAAAATCTTTTCTGGTAAATACAACCGGGTGAATCGGAGGAAAGAGAGTTAACGTTAAGTTTTCAATTAATTTCTGCTTATCAAATGCTTTTTCAGGGGTGATAACAATCATGTCCACATCAGAATGTTTATTTTGTTTCTTTTTGGCATAGCTGCCGATTACCATCAGAACATCATCAGTAAGCTCTTTGATATCCAATAATCTATGGATACTCGGAACGTTATGTAAAAAAGCCTCCTCTTCATCTAGGTATGACAATATGAACGCCGACTCATGGCTTAATGGTAAAGTTATTAAGTTAGAATGGCCAAATTTATCTGAGTTCAATGCTTTTCTTTGCACTAATTCTTTAACCCCGTCATAAACTCTTTGGTAAGACTTTTTTTTCAGCAATTTTTGGATTTGTAGAATGCTGACTTTAAAGAAGAGATTCTTCCTAAATAGGTTTATGATTTCAATTTGAGTTTTGGTTAACATGTTTAGGGGATAATATCATCCCAAAAAAGAGATAGTATATAAACTTGTCGGTAAAAAGCGTCGATTGGTCCGCAAACACGTTAATTCTCGTATTTTTAAAAAAGATTATGGACGGATAACAAAAACTACCATTTATGCCTATTGCCAATCGGCATGCCTCAAAAAAAATAAAGGGAACTACTCCGTCCAGACTTTCACGCAGTCGTATTCTCCGCCCTCCATCCAGAGGTGCAGCTCATTCTGTCCGTCCAGTTCTTTGGTGGAGAATGCCGCAGAATCGCTGTCTGCTGTAAAAACTGCCTCCCAAACGTACTATTCAACAAAAAATAAAGATTATTATCATTTAGCTGTATTAAACATCTTACGTTGTATAATTCAACAGAAAAGCTTAAATATTACCCGTTCGTTGTTCAATTAATGGAGCACGAAGAGGAAATTCTGCAAAGCAATGTAATTGAATATTTGGAATCTGCAGAACAAGCTCTAAAAGAGAAAAAATACAACGCTGCATCTACTCTTTTCTTTAAAGCAATTTGCGCTGCAGTAGACCTATTCCTCCTTAAAGAAGAAGGAACTGTTCCCTCTTCCCATACCGACCGATCTAGGACGGCTCAACAGCATTATCCCTGGATATATGACATTTTAGATAGAGATTTTCCATTCTATCAAGACAGTTATACCAAAAAGATGGACCTTGAAGCGGTGGAGGTTTTAAAAGAAGATGCTGAAGCAATTACAAAGAAAATTAGCCCAAGAAAAAAAAGATAAGTCCATCTTTGATATTATCCTTTATGGCTCGGCAGTTAAAGGGAAGAGCAAACCGAATGATTTGGACATTGCCGTGGTTTTCCGGCAGGGTGCACTGCGGGAGCGTTTAGAAAAGATTCAACAGATTAAAAGAAAAATTGAAAACGGGGAAAAAATAGACATTAAAGGAATTCTTTTGGAAGAGTTATTTCGGGAGGAATTTTTTGCCCGTTCCGGACTCTTTTTGGAGGGGATAAGCGTTTTTAGCAGCCGGCCTTTTGCGGAAAAAATTGGCTTTTCTGCTTATTCTCTCTTTATTTACAGCTTAAAAGATAAAACCCACAGCCAAAAAGTGCAGTTCAATTATCTATTAAGAGGAAGAGACAAGAAAGGAATATTGGAGATGATGGAAGGAAAATTTGTCTCTCCCGGGACAGTGATGATCTCTCCAGCTCATTCGGTAGAATTTGGAGAGATTCTGCAAAGAAACCGCGTCCAGCATAAAAAGATGGATATCCTTGTCCATCTCTAAAGAAAAAATCTTGCAATCTTTGTAAAAGTTCTCTTGCCCATCGATAAAAACGACCATTCTTACCATTGCCAGTCGGCACGTCTCATCCAAACAAAGAGAACAAATTGAGGATTTACTCTCCCCAGACTTTCAGGTAGTCGTATTCTCCTCCTCCCAGCCAGACTTGGAGCTTAGCCGAGGGATCAATCTCTTTCGTAGAAACGCTTTGGCTTTTGTTGTCAACAGTAAAAATGGCCTGTTTTTTAAAAAGATTTGGGTTATTATGTCCTATCCGGCTTCAGAAGTCTAAAGAACCTGCCCTTCTTTGACTGCACTTCTTACAGTAGAGGAATTTTTCTTCTTTTCCTCAAATTCCTCCGGAGTATATGGCAGGATATCAATATCTGTTGTCTCTTCCCAAAGATGGACTAAACGAGAGATTCTTTCCAGCCAGTGAACCCCCTTAAACTTGGAAGAAACAATGATAAAGTCGTAATCGCTTCTTTTCCATGCATCCCCTCTTGCCCGGCTGCCGAAGAGAAGTATCTGTTCTGGCGCATATTTCTTCCTTACCAGCTTAAGGAAAGGTTCTATTGTTTTAATTTCTTGCTTATCCATATTAAAACTTCTTTGCTTTTTTTTAGCAGTCCTGTTGTATTTTCTTTATCATAGATTCTCTTGGGCAGGTCTACTGAAGCATCTGGATATCTGGTATCCACAAACTTGGGGGTTAGTTCCTTTAGAAAGGAAAAAAATTTTTCCGGTGCCGAAGTATTTGTTGCCAGATAGATTAACGAATGGGATTGTGGCACTTCCCCCTTTTTCTCGTAAAGAAATAATGCTTTTAACGCTTTTTCCACTGCCTGCTGGCAGAGAAAGGCAGCGATGTAATATTTGCCCCCCTCAAAATTATATTCTGCTCCATCAAAATCTGCTTCGGCCTGCTCCAGCCAGTTTTCTATCTCCTTTCGCATTTAAAAGAGGAAGTTGGCTAGTTTTATAAAGATATCTATGCCTCGGGCTCTGCCCCGAATGTATTTTTGCCATCTCCGCAAACTTTTCGCCGGCTGTCCGATTCGACAGAGAAAAAAATCAAACCTCAATTATTCGTGTAAATCAACCCCCGGCCAGAGGTTGGGACTCTGGGCTTTTTCTTCTTGTCTTCTTTTCAAAGAAATACGTTAAACTATAAGTGGTTTACGCCGCCGTTCACAGAACGATGGAAAAAGATTTCTACATCTCTATAAAAACAAGGCTGAAGCCGAACGAGTTCTTCTTTTCTGCCATCAAAACTATCTTAAATTTCAATTCTTTGTTTGTATTTTTATATAATCGTACTCCCCGCCTTCCCCTAAAAAAAGATTTAATTCACTGGAAGAACTCAACCCAATCGAAGACGAGTCTACTGAACTAGTTTGAGATTGATCATCAACAGTAAATTTTACTTGCTTAGTATCCGCTTCTATCCCTATGACATGCCATTGACTGGGATCTGAAGGAAATTTTTTGCTGTTGTCAGCATTCAGAACACCGTTTCCGGTTATGCCGCAGCCAATAAAGGAAGAACTGTTAGTATAGCATCCGATAAAAATCGGTTCGCCCATCTTCAAGCCATTGGCAGCATTGCTGATCCCCTCCGAATTGCTATCTCTCATCTTGTACTCCAGCCTGATTCCCTGTTCTAAAGCCAGTGCTTCTCCATAAGCAAGAGCTCCCTTTACCTTTAATACCCCGTTCTCGACTACATAACCGGTTCCCTTCTCTGCTGGACAGCTGCCTTTGCAGTTGTTATTCCAGACTGGACATTCTGTCCGCGAACAATTTGCATTGCTCCATTTATAATTAAGCGAAGAGCCATCGAATTCTTCATCCAGAATAGTTTTTAATTGAGCAGGCTGGACAGTATCTGTTTCGCTTGGTTTTGGGGTTTCTTCAGAAACGCATTGACCCGTGTTTTCATCGCAGTAGCGGTCTCCCTTGCAGTCATTGTCATTCTTGCAGCCCTTGGCTGAAGAGCCTTCTGTTCCGCAGGAAAGCAACGCGGCTAAAGAAATTCCTAAAACACTTAATTTCCTTTCTAAAGGCATGGTTCCACCCCGAATGAATTAATTTGTTTAATCTACCACCAGAATATTCATAAGTTAAAACCGAAGCACTTTTTAAAGACTACCTAAAAAAAATAAAAAAATATCAGTTACAACCCCCGCCGGGTAGGATAATAAATTTTCCTGTATGGTCTGCAGGATTGTACGTCAACAAGTCGTTGGTTGGAGGATTTACCAATACTTCCACCCGTCCGATAAAAAACCCATCTGCACCTTTCTTAGTAGTTTTTATTTTAATAGTGTTTTCGCCATTGCCCAGCGGTTTATCTACGCTAGAAATATCAACGGTTACGGGGGTATAAGATTTAAGCAATTGCTGTTCTTTGCATCTGTGGACAATGTCGTCCATCTCTTGATAATTCGTTGGTTTCTGTGCATTCAATAACGTATTTAAGTTACCAACTTCATCATTATTCAACCAAACTTTCGTTTCAATTGTAGGATCCATCCCCATCACCCAAAAACGCAAAAGAACGTTGTCTCCAGAAACTGGAGCAAGATTGGAGTTGAAAGTGTATGTATACTCTTGTTTATTTACTCCGACCATATTGCCACTATATCCAAAGAAAATGGATTGTTCAGAAAGGATTCCAGTTTTAACATACAAGTCTTTTATTTCTATATCATCGTCACCCATAGTAGATTTGTCAAATGTGAGGGTGTGTTCTTTTTTGTCGCTAGGTGCTGTGAGTTTTGCTACTCCCTTTTTATTTTTTGTATCACCGATGTTTATATTGTTTAACAAGTTTACAAACTTCTCATTCCAGAAGAAATATGTTCCGTCTAATTTAGGAAAAACCTGGTCAGTATTCACATCATTTACTTTGAAAAGCATCTCGTTTTTACCGATAGTATATGGAAGAGTAAACTTTAAATCAGTTTTATCTGCTGAAGTTGGGTTACTATCACTAAATTGGTTTTTGATATTGTTCCCGATATGCAGCCAGCCCTTAGTTGTATCTTCGCCCAAATCCACTTTAATTACAGAGGAAGGGCTGAGAGTTGCAACCGGAGGAGATTTTTCTTCTACAACGGTTGTCTCTTTTTGTTTTGGGGTCCCAACAACAAACGGTTTTGACCAGATATTGAGTGTGCCGCATACAAAATTCCCGGATAATTGATTCATATTGATGCATATGTTAGTTTTAGTGATGCACTGTGTAATTGTTGAGCATAGGCCTTTTCTCAAAGGATTATCTGGGAAATTTCCCCCAGCTATATCTTCCTCGTGAGGGCTCCAGATACAGTATTTATCACCTATTTTCTGTCCTTTGCACTGTTCATTTTTCTTGCAGTCAGCTAATGTCTCACATTTTGCAGGAATGATACTTACCGCAGTCTTCACTTTCCAAACCTTACCATCACAAACGTATTTTCCTGGGTTAAAAGATATATCAAAACTTTGACTATTTTTAGTGTTATCATTGCATTTCAGCCATTTGGAGTATTGACAAACATAATCTTTAGCTGCAGAAAGCTCATCTTGCTTATGCCAAACTTTATTTGAATCAATACAATTAGTATGCAAATCCCCTAGTCCTTTTCTAGTTTTATCTGTAAGTTTATCAGATAGAGTACTCCAAATACAGTATTTATCTCCGATTTTTTCTCCATCACAAGCTTCGTTTTTATTACAGGTTGATTCATCTACACATGATGATTGCGATGATGTTTCTGTAACAACTTCTTTAACGGTTAAAATAAATTCTCCTTCTACTTCCTTTTTATTAATAACTCCAAGAATAGTACTTTTTCCGCTCACTACTTTAAGTTTAACTTTATAAGTTCCTACTGCGGGTTTATCCCAGGTAATACTAATCATTCCATTACCCTTTGCCCAAGAAGATTCTAAGACTTTAATAGTTTTCCAAGGATTAGATATTGTAGAAAGAGAAAGTCCACTAAATTTCTGAGTAGATATAACTACAAAAGAAATAATCTTATCTTTATCAATATCTACTGCTGCAATCGATTTGACAAAAGGTATTCCTGGGTTAATCTGTTCATTTTTAAGCGATCCTACGACAAATATGGGGGGATTATTGGTGGTGAGTGGAACTGGTTCTCCTGCAGGTTCTTCTGGTGTTACTTCGCTTATTGTCGGACATTCTTTATTGACCAGACAACTTTCTGAAGAAATCAGCGGATTGCCCAGCTGAGTATTCAATTCATTCAAATCAACCGCATCTATCTCTCCATCCTTGTTTATATCATAATTGCTTAAAGAGACCGGACAAGTTCCTTCAGCGGTAGGAAGAGGTTTTACTACCTCTTTTTTCACTTCTCCGGTTTTCTTGATTTTCAAAACGAAAGAGGAGCTATCTAAAATTTCAGCAGATAATTCAAGAAACAATGTGTTCTTGACCGATATTTTTTGTGACTTTTTAAGGAATGTAAACTCCTTGGCTTCATATAAAATGTTAAAATTGGAATCTCGCACCCTTAATTCTCCTTCAATTTTAGAGTTGTCTGGCTTACTCTTGGGAGTGAAAGTGATTAAAAAGCTGTTTCCATCCTTAAAATAATAACCAACTGGCGCCCATTTCCCAGTTATAACGGGCTTTCCTGGGTGTGAATCAGTTACTGCTTTTGGATCATATTTAAATGTAGTTTTATGCAATAACCCATCCGCGATATCTTCTGCTGTTTCAAAGGCTGATGATACCACATTTTCCCCTAGGGGAGCATATCCCGTCACTCCATCACTCACTGCAAACCCCGTCAAACTGTCTTCTCCGGAAGAGAGCTGAAGCTGGGTGCCTTGGCTTAATTCCAATAGTTCAATGCCATAAAGACCAGTAAACAAACCTGCTACTACGATTATTGCCCACCAAAAGGCATGATGCTTTTCCATTTTTATTGCCTCCTATACATTTATATATCTTTTAAGTTTTATTTTTTTTATTTAGTTGTTTATCTATTCAGTATCAGTGTAAAGACAAAAGCCAGCAGCCAGATGATAAAGGCTATGATCAGCCAAGTCTTCTTTTCTTTTTTGCTGTAGACTGAAGCGATAAATAGGCCGAGCGTGGCCAATAGTAACGGAATAAATGCCAATGCTTCCATTTTAGTCTGTTAAACCTCCCAAGAGCATTAAAAAATTGCCAAAGCCAAAAGCCACTTGCGTGACCACATTAGTTGGATTGGTAATCAAAAATGGCAGGGAAACGGTGATGATTATCCCGGCAATAATCCGCAGAGTCATTCCCGTACTAAAGTTTAAGTTTCCCTTTTTCATTTTATTTCCTCAATGGCGGATAAGCCATACCTATCGATCCTTTCGGCTTCATTTTCCACCAAATTAGTACTCCCGCTGCAGCTAATAACAATACTCCCGCAATCAAAGAGAGTATCAATCCTACGTTGGATCTTTTCTCTGGTGTAGGTTCAGCTGCTCCTGGTTCTGGAGCTACGGTTTCCGGAGCGGTTATCTTTGGCTGAGCCGGCGTCTTAGGCACAGTCTCTTTCTTTAACAGAGTACACTTCTTGCTTTCTGCGTCTTTAGGATAGGAAATAACCGTCAAAGACGGCTTGGCTGCCAAAAACTCATCGCATTGGTCCATGCGTTCGCAAGTCCTTGTCTGCTCTCCGCCGAAACATGAACTCCACTCAGTGCATGACCATTGATAATAACAGATTGAGGGTATCTCTCCGATTGAAGTTCCTGTACTAGGACCATATCCACCACCATTACTTCCTCCACTAGACGGACTGCCCGAAGGGGCAGAAGCAGCGGCTGGTTGCGGTGTTCCATCAGTAGTCTTAATCGTAACCGGGATTGTAAGATTTAATTCTGTTTTTCCTTCGTCTACCAGAGTATGATTGATAATAAACGTATCATTAACAAAGAATTGGATTACGGTGTTATTCTCTCCATAAACCGCAAATTCTTTTTCTTTGCCGTATGTTTTATTAACAGTAATCGGAGTATCAAAAAGCAAATCTTTGGTTTGGGCAAAAACATTTTGAGTCTCTTTGCCATCGGTCACGTAACCGAAGAACTGATGTTTTGCTCCAGTTACGTTGATAGTCACCACCGCTTTATCAATTAAAGAAACATCTTCGCCATAAGCACCAATAATCTCTACTGTATAAACTCCGGTCTTTTTCGGCAGCCAGTGGAACTCCTGCACTATTTTCTTGGATTCACTAAAAACTATTTTTGCTGTAGCTTCTATCTTGGCAGCATCTGCAACAAAAGTTAAGGTTAAAGGATTCACTGCTTCTTCACCTAAGAATTCCACAGAAGCGTTGAATATCACTTCTTTACCGACTAAGACAGGAATGATAGTAGACGGAGCAGAAACTTTGATTATCGGCTCGGCAGTTTCTTCCACCGGCATATTGATCCACTGCAGATTCGCCTTAATTTTT
>C687J35174_10002320_pt1 | contig 26992 bp, 27 predicted proteins | sample RifCSPhighO2_01_FD_35174 | JGI IMG/M metagenome (IMG submission 35174) | reverse complement strand
TCGATGGTCGCGTACGGATATTCTTCGTGATGAGACTGCATCGCTTGGATAATTTCTTCGGAGATATTGAATTTAGCCAAAATTTTCCTACCGATCTCGACGTGAGTGCCGGGCACTTCATGGTCTAGCGCTTTGCCGATGTCGTGCAGTAAGGCACCCGCCTTCGCGACCGAGACATTAGCACCTAGTTCTTCTGCGATCATGCCAGCGAGATGCGACATCTCGACAGAGTGCCGCAAAACATTTTGCCCGAAGCTCGTACGGAAGTGCAAGCGGCCGAGCAACAAGAGTAGCTTCTGATCAAGATTGTAGACACCGCACTCAAGAGCGGCTTCTTCGCCCTTTTCTTTGATAATTTTGTTTACATCTGCTTCGGCTTTGGCCACAAACTCTTCGATCTTGGCCGGCTGGATGCGGCCATCGGCCACAAGATTTTCTAACGCGAGTTTGGCTACCGCTCTACGCACCGAGTCGAAAGAGGAGAGGGTAATGGAGTTTGGTGTATCATCAACAATTACCTCCACACCGGTGGCGCGTTCAAAGGCTTTTATATTTCGGCCTTCTTTGCCGATAATTTTGCCTTTCACCTCATCCGACGGAAGAGTGATAGATGTCGCCATCATCTCGCCGGACACCGTCATGGCTAACCGCTGGATGCTAGATGCGAGAATATCTCGCGCTTTTGTATCAAGGCGCTCTTGCCCTTCGCTCTCAAGTTTCTGCAGGCGAGCGAAAAGATCTTTTTCAAATTCGGCTTCCAAAGTTTTCAGAAGTTCCTGCCGCGCATCAGGTAAAGAGAGGCTCGAAACTTTCGACAACTCATCTTTACGTTCGGCGACAAGCGCATCGGCTTTTTCGCGCAAGCTTTTGACTTCCACAATTTTACTTTTCACAAACTCGGCTTCCTTGTCGAGATCAGTTTGGCGCTTATCTAAAAATTCTTCTTTTTTTACCAATCTATCTTCGGTTTTTTTGTTGCGTAGAAAAAACTCTTCAGCGCGAGCCTCCGCTTCGGAGATGATCCGTTGAGCCTCTTCTTTGGCCGAGAGCTCAAGCCTTTTGATATCGAGCTCTACAGAACCTTTCCTACCGAGGGAGATTATTAGGCGTAGCAAATAGCCGAAGCCGATACCGGCAGATGCGGCAAGTAATGCTAAAAGTAGCGCTAATTTCAGGGACATATCGTATGGGGGTTAGGCAGCCGAAACGGGAAAATCAGTATTAATGCAGTTTCAATTTATAATTTAATTTTGGAACAACCTAACAATACTACTCCTATAGAATTTTGTCTATTATGCCGTATTTTTTGGCTTCTTCCGCGTCCAGAAAGAAATCTCTGTCCATATCTTTCTCTATCTTCGATAATGGCTGGCCGGTATTTTTTGCAAATATTTGATTGAGTTTATGGCGCAGTTTGATGATCTCGCGCGCGCTAATTTCTATATCTGAAGCCTTGCCCTCCGCTCCACCTGATGGCTGATGGATCATAACTTCAGAATTTGGCAGGCTAAAACGCTTTCCTTTTTTACCAGCAGCAAGAATATGCGCTCCCATAGATGCGGCGAGTCCGACACAAATGGTAGAAACGTCGGGCTTAATGTGATCCATAGTATCAATGATCGCAAGCCCGGCAGTGACATGTCCACCAGGGGAATTAATATAAAGAGTGATGTCTTTTTTCGGATCTTCTGATTGGAGAAAGAGAAGTTGAGCTATTACTGTGTTTGCCACACCGTCATCAATAGGGCCACCAAGGAACACTATGCGCTCGCGCAAAAGGCGAGAGTAAATATCATACGCCCTTTCCCCGAACTGCGATTTCTCAATAACCGTGGGAATTAAATAAGACATGGCTGTAGATTATCTTAAAGATTGAATGGAATCAAGTTCAGATATTTTAGTTGTAACTTGTAGGTATTCCCATGTTTTAACATCCCAAGATACGAAACAAGAGACTCTTTACTGTCATTCTTGCCTAAATTCTTCATCATCCTTCTCTTGGTAACGGTTCTCAATACTCTATGATTTGGAAAGTGCACCCAGCCGAGGAAATCTAGCCCGGAAGATAGGGTTTTAATGAATATCTTGTCCGGGTGGAGAGTGAGTTTGAGCTCGTTGGTGAGGAATTCTCCCATAGATTCGAGTATTAGTGTGATTTGTTTGCTGTCGCTAGTAAATACCACGAAATCATCGGCGTATCTTATATAGTGCTTAACTTTGAGTTTGTGTTTGATGAACTGATCGAATTCATTCATGTAAATATTCACCAGTAACTGGGAAGTTAAGTTGCCTAAGGGAAGACCTGGAGTAAAACTATTGATAACGGTTTCCAAGAGCCAGAGTATAGCTTTGTCTTTGATATGTTTCTCTAGGATATTTAAGAGTATTTGGTGATCTATGTTTGCAAAGAACTTCTTGATATCGCATTTCAATATCCAACACTGTTTAGTATTGTTCTTGGACACGGCGTGTCCAAATGCTCTGAATCTTTCTAATGCTTTATGCGTACCTTTGTTTAATCTACAGGAGTACGAGTCCGAGATGAACTTTTTATCAAAGTATGGGTAGAGGATGCGATAGATCGTGTGGTGTAAGAGCCTGTCTCGTACTGTAGCTTTGTGGATGTTTCTTGGTTTGGGGTCTGAAATATTGAAAGCGTAGTAGGGACCATGTTTATAAGTTTTGTTTTTCAGTTCGTTATGCAGAGAGAAGATATTGTCCATGAGATTAAGCTGGAACTCTTGGACATCTTTCTTATTCCTTTTGCCTTTTAGAAACTCTTGCCAAGCTTCCAACAGATTTTCAAGCGAGATGATATCATCGTAGGTATGAATACATCTCTTAAGACCCCCCCCCGGTCGAATTTTGGTCGATATTTTGGATAAGCTCAAGAATGCTTATATTGTCTGGCATAATATTCATATCATTTTACCCCAAATCAACCGTTACACATTAGGCAACAGGATAGATAAGTTATTTATAGTAATAATAGAGAATAGTGCTACAGCATTCTTTTCGCCGAAAGAAGAAAAAGTTCCTTACATTTCTCTCGCTATCCGCAAAATGGAGACTCTTAAAATACTACTTTTAGTATTATGGGAAACAAAATCTATCGATAACGAAAAATATATTTCCATAACAACTCCTCTAGATGAAGTCGGCAAAATACTAGGTGGTTGGCACAATCAGACGACAAAACAAAACCCCATGAGATAGTGCGTACCATCTCATGGGGAAATAAAGAGACTTTCGGAGACCCGCGAACCACCAGAAGGCATTCCAGTCGTTGTCATTCTCGTTGACATTCACGTTGCGCTTGTCGTTCCACCTGTTGAACGTGGCGAATCGTATGATGAGCTTTCCAAACCACCACCCGTTGAACATCTTTGGGTTGTATATAATTCCGCATCGTAATGCGATAGCTCATCACACCAAGTATCTTCATTTTTTGAAGTGTCTTCATACATCACTCTATCTGAAACCTTGATCGCAGATATTCTCAATGTATGGATACTGGCCTCGGCGGCGAGAAACCTTGATCGCCCGCACTTGCCTACTGCCACAACTACTTTATCAAAATTAAAGGACCCCACAAAATCTGTGGGGCCCAAGAGCAAAGGCCAAAGGATCCAAAGACCCAAGTGACCAAGCTCTAAGTACTACTTGCGGAGACCCGCGAACCACCAGAAGGCACCCCAGTCGCTGCCAGACTCGAAGACATCCACGCAGCGCCTGCCGCGCCACCTGTAGAACGCGGCGAAACACCATTGGCCATCCGCATTCTTCCAATGAGTGCCATGTGGTTTCTCGTCTGCGAAGGCTGGGCCATCGGCATTGAACTGGGAGAGTTTGTATGGATCGACTGGCTTGAGGCCGCGCAGTTCAAACTCTTTCTCCAAGTTGTCATCGCTGATGAGGCCGTTCTCGTCGTAGGTCTCGGCCGATGGTTTGAAGAAATAAATATCTCCTTCATTCTCGTCGCCCTTCGGCATATTCTTAACCACATTGGCATCGACGTACTGTCGGCGGCCCGTGGCTTCAAGAATCTGCTCTGGAGTCTTCGTCCGGTCCACCTTTACATGCCGGACAATCATGTTACTGATTGCTTCGGCAAGCTGGCGGAAAATCACGAACAAGCGCATGCCGAGATTATCGGCGCCGAGCACTTGTTGCGCAACATCCTTGGAAACTTCGTTGCGGTGCTTGCGCGCCGCATCACGAAGCTTGTTAGCCAAATCATCAATTTGGCCATCAGTCATGTCAGATGCGATCATGGTCTCTGCCATGGCGTCATCTCCTTTGTGAACAAACATGCTTGGATTGCCAAGCCAGTTGCAGGGAAATCCTACCTATCTATATGCCTATTTACATCATACACCTAAACAGCTTTAATGTCAAGTACTTGGCGTTTTATGTCTAGGAATAAGGCTATTTACGATGCGTTGATTTCGGCGTCGACTTCTACGTCGGTATTATTGAGGTCGTTTTCTATAGCATCGGTATCGTCAGATTCGCTCTGTGTAGTGACGGCCTCTGTATTGCTCTCGTCCACATTCTCTCGGCCACGTTCGCCCCAGAAATAAAGCCCGGCCAAGATAACGACTACGAGGATAATGATAACTCCGACAACCGGACCACTTGAGCTACCGCTTTGTTGTCCTATATTTGTATTATTTTGTTCATCCATGTTAGTTTGATTCTACATTAATTTCTTTCGAACTTAAGTTTCGTACCGCAAGCATTAAGTTTTCATGAGCCGAGCGGATATATTCTCTCGCTTCTCCGGCAGCGGTGCGAATCCTCTCGAAATTCTCCTTCGCCTTCTCGCTTGTAAGATCGAGCGAGGCAAAAGTGGCTACTACCGCTTCCGCTTTGGCGAGATCATCTTTTGCTAGAGCGACATATCTCTCGCTTTCCGCAGTATCTCCGCCATTTGATTTAACCTTGGCAATTCTTGATTCCACTCTGACAATAATCTTCTCCAGCCTATCGATAGTGGCGGAAATTACTCGAGCCGTATTTTCAACTTTGCGCTTGGCCACACTTTGCTGAAACTCGACGCGTTTAGTCTTCATCTCTTCTCTTTTGGCTTCGATTTCTACTCTCTTGGCCTCGCGCTTAGCATCCATTTCTGCCCTCTTCTCTTCGCGCTCAACTTTCATGGCCTCGCGGCGAGCCTTGGCTTCATCGCCCATTTTTTGTGCCGCTTCTCTTCTTGTTTGCGCTTCGGCCTTAAGCTTTTCTCTTTGTGTTTCTAATTCAGCTTTTCTGGCATCTCTCCCCATTTTCAAATCAGTCTGTGCTTTCGCCCTAATCTCTACCTGAGCCGCTCTTGTATTGACACCTGCCGAAGAATCGATAGTGGCATCTTGTGCAGACACAGAAACTGCTCCCAAAATAAGTGATAACGATAAAACAATATATTTATATATTCTCATGTCTCACATTATAACAAACCCACACTATTTACTTCCAAACTTTTCTGTGTACAACTTGAGAGCCTCTTCGAAGGCGCTTTCTGCAGATTCCTTGCTTTCAAACCCCTGGACATCTACTTCTTTATTTTGAAGTTTCTTATAAGTGCTATAGAAATGCTCAATTTCCTTAAGAGTATGGGGGTTGATATCAGAAAGGTCTTTGTGGGAAGTAAATCGAGGATCATCAACCGGCACAGCAATTACCTTGTCGTCTCTTTCGCCTCCATCTATCATCTTGAGTAAAGCAATCGGGCGCGCTCGCACTAAAATTCCCGGCAGTAACGGATAGGTAGTGAGCAGAATTACGTCAAGCGGGTCATTATCATGCCAGAACGAACGTGGGACAAAGCCATAGTCGAAAGGGAAGTCCTGCGCAGTGTGAGCCACTCGGTCAAGAGCTATCAGGCCAGTCTTTTTATCTATCTCGTATTTATTTTTTGAACCTTTGTTAATCTCAACGATGACATTCATCGCTTCTTTCGTCCCAGGTTCTATTTCATGCCACAAATTCATATAGGTTTATTATCTGACGGAACATCTCCGCTGGCAAGTTCTTCGCCTTTGGCAGACTGTATATCGATCCTCCATCCGGTCAATTTGGCGGCCAATCGCACATTCTGCCCGCCTTTGCCAATAGCAAGAGACTGCTGATCTTCGGCTACGTTTACCACGGCTGATTGCTCGACATCATTCGTCTCGATGTTTAAAATTTTGGCAGGCGAAAGTGCTTCTTCGATAAACTTCTTCGGTTCACTAGACCATTCGATGATGTCGATTTTCTCTCCACGGAGTTCAGACATCACCGTCGATACACGCACTCCTCTCTGACCAACCATCGCTCCGACAGGATCAATGTGAGAATCGACAGCTTGAGCCGCAATTTTAGAGCGATATCCTGCTTCGCGGGCAATAGCCTTGATAACCACTGTGCCGTTAGCAAGCTCCGGCGCTTCGGCTTCAAAAAGCTTTTCTAGAAATTTTGGATGGGAACGTGAGAGACGAAGAAATACTCCCCTAGGAGACTCTTCTACTCTATAGAGATAGGCGCGAACACGTTCGCCCTGGGTAAATCTCTCGCCAGGAATCTGTTCTTCATACGGTAGAAGTCCAGGAGCTTTACCTAGATCAATGAAAACATTTCCTCTCTCCATCCTCTGGACAGTACCAGAAACAATCTCGCCTTCTTTCCTTCCAAATTCGGAAACTAGGTGGACTTTTTCCGCCTCTCTGATCTTCTGCATAATCACTTGCTTGGCAGTTTGGGCGGCAATGCGACCATAGTCGCCCTTGGACTCGATAGGGAAAATTATTTCTTCATCTAACTGAGCATCCTTCTTTATCTTCCTAGCATCATCTATAAGAATATGGTGTTCAGGGTTGTAATCTACACGCTCATCCTTGCTCCCCAAGGTCAGACCTTGGGAATCGATACTTAAGGTCTGATCTTTTTCCGCTTCGTCGTCTAAAGTNACACGAGAATTATCGACCACGATTTTTACCTGATAAAATTGAGTTTCACCGGTATTGATATCGAAGGTGGTGCGGATAATCTGTCCCTTTTTACCATATTCCTTTTTATACGCCGTTGCTAAGGCTGCTTCTATAGCCTCGATTATAGAAGCACGCGGAATACCTCGAACCTCTTCCAGTTCCCCTAAAACCGAGTTTATTACTTTTAAATCAAACATTTTGGTATGTATTTTATGAAAGAAGTCCGCCTTTCGGCGAACTTCTTCCTACTAACTTATCTATACTCTTTTAGTCTAGCAAAATCGATTTCAATTTGTCAACTCCATGTAGGGAACAAGAGGGATAATTATTGGTGCTTGTGAAGTGAGTCTAAGTGTGCTATACTAAAAATGTGATTTCAAAAACCAAGAAAGAAAAGATTATTAAGGAAGTTCGTGTCCATGATACGGATACTGGCTCTCCTGAAGTGCAAATTTCCATATTGACGAAACGTATTGAAGAGCTTACCCGGCATCTCAAAACGCATGCAAAAGACAACCACTCGCGCCGAGGCCTTTTGAGCATGGTGGCGAGCCGTCAAAAACATATGAAATATTTGGATAAGAAAAGTCCGAAGCGCGCTTCAACATTGAGAAAGATTCTTGGCCTAAAGAAATAGTTTTAATAATTAATTTTACTTTTTAATGACTGTTATCAAACACAAAGCCCAGCGGGTCGGCATTTTTATAGACACGCAAAACATTTATCATAGTGCCAAAAACATCCATCATGCCAAGGCTAATTTCGGTGCTATTCTCAAAGATGCTCTCGATGGACGGGTCCTAATCCGTGCCATGGCCTATGTAGTGACTACAGAATCCGGCGAAGAAAATGCTTTTTTCGGCGCTTTAGGTAAAGCCGGTATCGAAATACGCTCTAAACCACTTCAAATTTTCTTAGGTGGTGCCAAAAAAGCCGACTGGGACGTGGGTCTCGCTATCGACGCCGTGACTATGGCGCCCAAACTCGATAGTATCGTCTTAATCTCTGGTGATGGCGACTATGTGCCTCTTGTGGAATATTTGCAAAATACTCATGGTTGCCAAGTAGAAGTGGTTGCTTTCGGTAAATCATCTTCAGCCCGTCTTCTAGAGGCTTGCGATGACTTCCTTGATCTCGACCAGAATCCGAAAAAATACCTTATAATGGGTGAGAATGGAAGAGAATCGAGAAGAAAAGTCTAGTCCTTTAAAGCAAATTCGCACCTTTCAAGGCGATGTGGCTGAAGCATTGCAAAGGCAAAACGAATCGCTAGTTTCTATCCAACAACAAGAAGCCTCAAGGAGAAGTATTTTGGCAACTCCATTGGAAACAGGTGTTGGCAAAAAGAAATTTTATCTTCTCTTGGGAACTATGCTGCTTCTGGCACTAGGAGCAACAAGCGTCTGGTACACATACTTTGAATACAAAAATGAGACCGCCGTGCCTGTATTAGAAACTCCAAAGAATAGATTTTTCTCTGTCGACAACGAAGAAAAAGTTAGTGTAGCGTCTAGTTCGCGACTAGATTTCCTCACCACCATTTCATCATCCCAAACAAATGTCGGTGAAAACGAGACGAGACATTTTGTGTTAAATATTACGACGGCCGAATTTTTCAAAATCCTCGATACCAGAGCTCCAGGGTCTCTCCTACGTGCCCTTGACCAACACTTCATGCTCGGGGCTTTCGGCAAAAGCACTTTCCTCGTAATCAAACTTATATCTTTTGAAAACACTTTTGCCGGCATGCTCACTTGGGAAAGAGATATGGCTCGAGATATCGGCCCGCTATTCACGACTGCTAGTCTTTTGAGAGATACTGTCTCCCCGCCCGTCTTTATAGATATCACAGATAGAAATAAAGACGTAAGACTCCTTGAAGTAGGGGGGGAGAACGTTCTTATGTATTCATTCTTTGATAACAACATGCTTATTATTACCGACAATATCGATACATTAAGGATACTGGTAGAGCGCTTAACCAGAGCGAAGCTTTCGCGCTAACAATACTTCTGATACCATACAAACTATGATGGCTATAGATTACGAATATTTTAAAAACAAACTCGAGCAAGAAAAGAAACTTTTAGAAGAAGAGTTGGAAAAAGTAGGCCGCAGAAACCCCGACAATCTTTCCGATTGGGAAGCGACCCCTCCTACCGACAGGGACTCGTCCTCTCAGGCCGATGAGAATGTCGCTGCTGATAATATCGAAGCCTATGAAGATAATGTGGCTATTCTCAATACACTAGAAACTCGCTATAACGACCTGAAAAGTGGTTTGGATAAAATCAAACACGGCGTCTACGGCCGCTGCCAAGTCTGCAAAGAAGAAATAGAAGTGGAACGTCTTGAAGCCAACCCTTCAGCACGCACTTGCAAAAAGCATATGGGGAGTTAATACCTGTATAATTACAGGATGAGTTTTTCGAAAGTTTATAGTGCGCAGACCAATCTTTTGTCTGTCACCCCCATTTCTGTCGAAACGGATATTTCTCGAGGCACACTCTTCGCTTTCGCGGTCGTGGGACTACCAGACAAGGCGGTTGAAGAAGCGCGCGACAGAGTTAGCGCCGCTATCAAAAATTCCGGATTCAAATCGCCCAAATCCAATAATCATAAAATTGTTATATCGCTAGCGCCAGCTGATATCAAGAAGGAGGGGCCATCTTTTGACCTCGCTATCGCTCTTTCGTATCTCTTGGCAAACGATGATATAGATTTTGAACCGGAGAAAAAGATATTTCTGGGAGAGTTGTCTCTCGATGGCAAGATGAGGGCAATTCGCGGAATACTCCCTGTAGCCCGTTTTGCAAAAGAACATGGGTTCAAAGAATTATATGTGCCGATTGAAAATGTGCGTGAAGCGGCACTTATTGAAGGTATTCTAATTTTCGGAGTGCCAGATCTTAAAACTATTATTGCGCATTTATCCGGAGAAGAGCCCTTGGATTCGGCGGAGGTAACCGTTGTTTCCGATACGGCTATTGCCACTTCGACTGATTTCTCTGACGTGAGGAGTCAGGAGAGGGCCAAGCGCGGACTTCTTATCGCCGCGGCTGGCGGGCATAATGCCGCGATGTATGGTCCGCCGGGCACTGGCAAAACTATGCTTGCCAAAGCATTTGCGGGAATTCTACCAAAACTAACTTTTGAAGAATCTCTTGAAGCGACAGGAATCCACTCCGTGGCCGGAACACTGAACGAAACATTTATTACCAACCCGCCATTCCGCTCGCCGCACCACACTTCTTCTTATGTCTCGATTGTCGGTGGAGGCTCCACGCCGAGGCCTGGTGAAATTACTCTCGCTCATTGCGGAGTGCTTTTCATGGATGAGTTTCCCGAATTTGATAGAAGAGTGATAGAAAGTTTGCGACAACCACTTGAGGATAAAGTAATTTCGGTCGCAAGAGCCAAGGGCACCGCGCATTTCCCGGCCAATGTTTTGCTACTTGCCGCCATGAACCCGTGCCCATGCGGCAATTTCGGCTTTCGCGGCAAACAATGCAACTGTTCACCGAGCGCTTTACAGCGATACAGGAGGAAAATGAGTGGTCCTATCATGGACCGCATTGATATCTGGCTTGAAGTAGACAGAGTTTTGCCATCTGACCTTTCAGGCAAAAATGAGGGGGATAAAAGTGAAGTTTTTAGAAATAAAGTGGAACAAGCGCGGCAAATCCAGCGAAAACGTTTTGCAAAAGCCAACAACCTGCCTACCGGTAGGCATGGAAAGATTTCCCGCAATTCCGAAATGAGCGCGAGAGACCTGATTAATATCATTAATTTAGAAAAAGGTTCGAGGCAGACGCTTGACCTGGCGGCAGAACGGCTGGGTTTCTCGCCTCGCGTCTATCATAAGATGATAAAAGTAGCCCGCACTATCGCCGATCTCGAAGGAAGCGAAGAAATTTTAAACAATCACATCCTCGAAGCAGTCGAATACCGCCCGAAAAAGTTCGATGTATAATCAACAAAATGATAATCAAATTAACTAAGTTTAGTTTAATAATTCTGACAGGACTGTCAGCAATAGGGGTGGCCATCAGTATATTAGGTTTTTATTTTGATATATATGAGTTAGGGATTTTGACTAACTTTATGTTGTTTGCAATGATTTGGTTAACATTTTTAGCAATGTTATTTTCAATACCATTTTTTCCAATACCGATTCCTTACTGGGCGCTCTTATTCTATGGGATTATATTAATTATCTGTTTGATAATTTACAAAATATTAAATAGGTTTAGTGGAGGCAAATAAATTTTTCGTGCCTCTCGCAGCGCGACTGGCGCGAGAGAGCGAAATTTGCGCCGGCAAATTATCGCGAGGCTAAGAAAAATTTGATTTGCCGAAACCCTAGAAAGGGTTTCTTGCTCCGCGGACTTCGAAGTGGAGATGCGGGCCAGTGGAGCGGCCAGTGGAGCCGACTGCGCCAATTACTTGACCCTGGTCTACACGCTCGCCGACCCTAACATTTACTCTCGACATGTGGCCATAAACTGTCTGGGTGCCATTGTCGTGTTTGATGGCGACATAGAGACCGTAACCGCCATTGTAACCAGAAGTTCTTGCGATGATAGCAATGCCACCCGCTGATGCAAGAATCGGTGTGCCTGTAGGAGCCGCGATATCGATACCATTGTAACCATGAATACCCTGACTTTTTCTACCTCCGTTAATCGGTCGCAGGTAATAACCGAGAACTACATTGACCTGATTTGAACTTTGAGCGATAGCAGATGCTGTTGCGACAATCACTCCATCGGGAATAATAACCACATCACCTGCTTTAACTTTGGCATCGGCGGCAAGAGAGTTGTACAAAAGAACATCGTCGAGATCAGCTTTATATTTTGCTGTTATAGATTTCAAAGTATCACCCGATTTAACAATGTGACGCACACCAGAAATTGGTAGGATTACGAGTTCCTGTCCAACTCTTATTTTCTTACCACTAATGTTGTTGGCCCAGACAATTGTATTTGTCGAAACTCCAAACATCTCGGCAATCTCACCCAATGTATCGCCTTCACGCACAACATAGAGACTGATTTGCCCGGTACCAGACCTGCCGACCTCGTAGAAAGCCTTGTCACTTGTGCCATTAGATTCGAGAGCCATATCATCGGCAATACTTATTTCCGCACCACCAGTACTCATAGGATTCCAATTTAAAGATGCTTCGAGAAGCCTCATTGTCTGGGAATTACCTCTTTGTGTTTCTGTCTCTACGAGAGTAACCTCGTCCCCCTTGCCGTAGGCGAGAAATGGGGTTAGGAGTCCTAATATGACAAAATGGCTCAACAGAGCCACTAGCGCACGATTTTTCATAGATGTAAATACCATTATACTCTTTATGTTATAGTTTGCCAGTGACCCATCCACTCCTCAATCCGGAACAGCAAAAGGCAGTTTCTCACACCAAAGGACCACTTTTGATACTCGCTGGTGCCGGTGCCGGCAAAACCAAGACTATAACCGAAAGGATTCGTCATCTCGTACGTTCTGGAGTTGATCCTTCCAAAATTCTTGCCATAACTTTCACCAACAAAGCCGCCAGAGAAATGCGCGAGAGAATCGAAACCGGACTCCGAGAAGATTTAGATATTAATCGTCCGGTTTCGATAAGTGAAAGACCGTTTGTCAGCACTTTTCATTCGCTCGGAGTCCATATTTTAAGAGAGCAATGTTTAAAAACCGGTATCAAAAAGTATTTTACAATTTTCGACCGAGACGACAGCAAGAAAGCGATTAAAGAAGCGCTTCTCATCGCAGGGTTTGATCCGAAAACTCACGAACCAGGGAAATTAATGAGCATAATTTCTAGAGAAAAGGGTCAGGGGGTAAGTCATGTAGAATATAATGAGAGAGAAAATTATGGTTACATTGCTCGAGTCACAGCACAAGTCTGGCCGGAGTACGAGAAAATTTTGGCGCGAGATAGTGCACTCGATTTCGACGATCTCTTGGTAAAAACTCTCGGACTCCTGAAATCAGATCACGATGTGCGGCATTACTATAGAAATGTTTGGGAGTACGTGCATATAGATGAGTATCAAGACACCAATCGGATTCAGTACGAGATTTCAAAACTCTTGATCGGTGAAAGTAAAAATATTTGCGTAGTTGGGGACATAGACCAAAACATTTATTCCTGGCGCGGAGCCGATATCAAAAATATTTTGGATTTTGAAAAAGATTATCCTGATGCGGAAGTGGTGACGCTAGAAGAGAATTATCGCTCGACCAAAACAATATTGGAAGCGGCCAATACGGTGATAGAGAAGAACAAGATCCGCCGCAAGAAAAATCTTTTCACTTCTAATGATACCGGAGAAAAAATTGGCTTCTTTGCCGGGCTAGATGAGATAAGCGAAGCGGAATTTATCGCCGACAAAGCCCAAGAGCTTATAAAAGCCGGGGTGGGACCGGACGAGATCAGTGTGCTCTACCGGGCCAACTTCCAATCGCGAGTGCTCGAAGAAGCGTTCATGAGCCGCAATATTCCATACCAAATGCTTGGCACAAGATTCTTCGAGCGAAAGGAGATCAAAGACATTCTTTCTTATCTTAGAGCGGTGCTAAACCCAGACAGTCTCTCGGACTTGAAGCGTATCATCAATGTACCAGCGCGCGGCATAGGCAAAACAACCATTTTAAAAATATTTAGTGGCAGCGAAGATGGCTTGCCACCGACTATGAAAATTAAAATAGCAAAATTTAAAAAATTGCTTCTAGATATCGCGAAATTTTCGAACGAACACAAAATTAGCGAAACCATTTCCTACATCATAAAAGAAACTGGACTTGAAGAAGAGTGGAAGGGGGGCGGGGAAGAAGGCGAAGCGAGATTTGAGAATGCCTATGAACTCGTACACTTCGCTTCCAAATACGACACCATGGATCCTCAAGATGGAGTACTTCAATTTCTATCCGACAGCGCGCTCCAAAGCGATCAGGATGAGCTAAAAGAGGAGGACAAAGCGGTTCGACTCATGACGGTTCACTCTTCTAAAGGATTGGAGTTTGACGTAGTCTTTATCGCCGGGCTCGAAGACGGGCTTTTCCCACATCAGAGGATGAGTGAAGACAATATTAGCCCCGAAGAAGCCGAGGAAGAGAGGAGGCTGTTTTATGTGGCATTAACTCGCGCGAGGAAAAAGCTTTTTCTATCTTATGCCCAAAGCCGTACTATGTGGGGTAAAAGTCAATTAAACATGCCTTCGGAATTTATCTCTGATATCCCGGAAAAACTTATTGATTATGGAACGATTGAATTTTAAAAAATCTTTGGGGCAGCATTTTTTGAGAAGCGAACGGGCTTTAAACAAGATCGTTGAGATTGGAGAGATAAAATCCAGCGAAACAATTCTTGAAATAGGGCCCGGGGAAGGAGCACTTACTGAAAAGCTTATTGAGACCGGCGCCAAAGTAATTGCGGTGGAGAAAGATGACGAGCTTTTTCGATTACTCAAACAAAAATTCGGCGACCGTATTACTTTAATCCACGGCGATATTCTCAACTTCCAAACTTCCGAACTTCCTACTTATAAACTGATTGCCAATATCCCATACAATATTACAGGATTAATACTCAAAAAATTCCTTTCGGCAGAAAATAAACCGCAAAAAATAGTGCTCTTGGTACAAAAAGAAGTCGCAGATAGAATTGTGGCAAAAGACAAGAAGGAGAGTGTCCTATCTATTTCAGTAAAAGCTTACGGGCAACCTCACTCTATAGAGAAAGTTTTGGCTGGCTCGTTTGTCCCCGCGCCAAAAGTAGATTCCGTCATCATATCCATCGATAACATTTCGGTAGATTTCGATGAAAAAGCGTTTTTCAAAGTGTTGCGAGCCGGATTTCAATCCAAAAGAAAGAAATTGTCGTCAAATTTGGCAAACATTTTCGATAAAAGTGCCGTCGAGAAGACCTTTCTCGAGCTAAATTTGGATGAGAATGTCCGAGCCGAGGATGTGGGTGTGGAAACGTGGAAAAAGTTGGCTATTTGTCTGATATAATTTATGCAATATGCGAATAAAAACTGCGTTCGCTCTTTGCTTGTCTATTTTACTCGTGGGCACTACGACCTATTGGCGTATTTCGACTGTGCAATATGTAAAGCCGGTCCTTGCGACAGTAGAACAGCTGGATGCATACGGAATCTCTGACAAAGATTTTCTCAAAGATTTTACCGAGCCGAAGGCTGAAAAAGCGCCCGCAAACGAAAAGTCCTTATCTCAAACCGACATCATCGGCCGCCAGATGATTATGGATTATATCGCTCTTGCCGCAAGCGGAGAGGCGGATGCGACAAGCATAAATAATTTAGCCAATGAGTACATCTCCCTGATACCGAAACTGAATGGACCTGGCAAAATCACTTACGATGAAGTCAAGACTGCACCAAATATCAAAGAAAGTTTCCAATACTATTCCGACGAACTGGCCAAAATTTATATAGCACACACCGAACACCTAAATACAGCAGGAATTTCTCCCGAGACATTTGCCCAGAGCGCAAATATTTCTTACAGACAGATTGTCTACGAATTGGAGAATCTGGCTGTGCCATTTCCTCTCGTCCCAGTTCATACAGAACTTGTAAATCTGCAGCTCTCAAATTTATCTGCTGCAGAATCAATCATAAAAGGAGATGAAGACCCTATAGTGGCCTTTGCTGGTTTTGTAGCTATAAACGAAAACTTGGAAAAGGAAATTGCCGTTCTTAAGAAAATTGAGCAGGTGTTAAAGAATAATAGCGTTCAATTAAAATGAGACTAACAACTTTTATACTTCTCCTATCACTCGTATCTACAAGTTTCCTGCCAATTTTCGCCCAGAAGACGAGAGCGCAGTGGATTGTATCGGACCCACCACACACAGCAGTTACTACAGCAGAAGCAACTAGAAAAAGCGTTAAGGATGTTCTTGATGCAGCAGCAAGAATAGCTGCTCAAATAGCTATACAGAAGATAATCAATTCTACTGTCTCGTGGGCACAATCCGGCTTTGAAGGAAACCCCGCATATGTTACTAATCCAAAACAATATTTTGCCGATATTGCGAACGGGGTAGCTGGAGAATTCATCGCGGGCAGCGACTTGAAAGCTCTATGCTCGCCGTTTCAAGCTCAAATCAGGCTAGCCTTACGGACTCAATATCTCCAAGAAAAGCAGTTTCAGTGCACCTTTACGGAAGCTCTAGGGAATTTAGAGAACTTTTATAACGACTTCAGCGAGGGGGGTTGGGACGCCTGGTTTGCCATGACTCAAAATAGTTCTAATAATCCATATGGCGCATTTCTTGACGCTCAATTGGAACTAGACAGCCGTATATCAGAAAAGCTAGCCCTGGAAACACAGCAACTTAACGTAAACCAGAATTTCTTGAACTGGTCTGAATGCACCAAGGTCAATCCTCCTGCCTTGCTTACCGAAAATGATCCTGATTATGACCTATTTAACTCCGGCGACCAACGTAATCCTCGGCATGTACCAGGAAAAGCAGCGGGCGAATGTGTCGAGCGCGGTCCCACTAAAACTCCGGGTTCAGTAATTAAGGCGAATCTTGATAAAGTTCTCCCCGCCGGACTTGATAGGCTCATTAATGTACAACAGGCAGACCAACTTATAGAAGCTTTTGCTGTAGGGATTCTTCAAAGATACGTTTTCGGCTCTCAAGGTTTATTTAGGCAAGGAAACGCTCCTAGCGTAGGTACAGCAGCTAATGCATCGTCGGTTTACCCACCTCTTAATATACAAGATACAAATTTGTCATCTACTGAAGCCAGAACTGACAGGCCGCCATTTGCCGAAAACAGTGTCACGCCTCCAGCATCATCGCCTACTCCAACTCTCCCTCCATCGGGACAAGTCAGTGTTTCGACAAGCGTCACTTCCGGCACAGCGCCTCTCAATAATGTGGCACTCACGGCCGCCAATGGCGACTCCGGCCAATTCTATTACTACTTCTTCTGTGACCGGTCCCAAAACGATACCCCTCCTCCTATTCCTGCCGGCTACAACAACACACCGGTGCTGGTCGATAATAATGTATACACCGACCCGGTAAAATGCAGTTACACATCGGCTGGAACTTATCGGGCAAAAGTGATTTCTTTCAAATATCTTGACGAATCCGGCGCCACCGTATCGCCACTTGTCTACAGAGAAGCGTGGACGACGATAACTGTTACTGCCCCTTAAAATAAATGAGGAAGTATTTGCCACATTTTTATAACCTCTCACTCATTTTCGTAATTGTATTTGTGGTAAGCGGATTGCTATTTCCCCAAATTACACATGCTGGCTGGCTTGACGATGCACTGAATGTCGCAGATTTGTTATTAACTCCATTTGGCTGGATAGCTACTCTGATTCTCCAGCTAGCGAGTCTTTTGGCATATTTAAGTGGCGTCATGCTGAACTTTGTGGTTCAGTATTCTGTCGTCGATATGAAAGCAAACCTGGCTCATATCGGAGCAGTGGATCTCGCCTGGGGAACGATGCGAGACCTTGCCAACATGTGCTTCATATTTATCCTACTCTACGCGGCCATTAAAACTATTGTTGGGCAGGGAGATGATACAAGGAAACTTATTGTAAGCGTCATTGGTATTGCTGTACTGATCAACTTCAGCTTATTTTTAACAAAACTTGTTATTGACGCATCCAATGTTTTGGCCGTAACCTTCTACGATGCCATAGCCCCCGGGGCACTTTCGAGCGATATAAGCCGCGGCATTGCCTCAAGCTTAATGGAGCCTTTGAAAATTACGTCACTATGGGATATTAAAGGGCTTGGCCTTGCAGGAAGGACTCTCATTATTATTGGAGTGATGGGAACAGTTGTGAATTTAATTGCGGCCTTCGTGTTTTTCGCTGTTGCTATCATGTTCGTTATCAGATTCGTTGTTCTTGTCCTAGTCATGATTCTCTCTCCTCTAGCATTTCTTGGATACACGCTCCCGGAAGTGAAGTCCCAAGTAACAAATAAGTGGTGGGATGCTCTCATTGGCCAAGCATTTTTCGCGCCTATTTATTTTGTAATGACATGGATAGTAATTGTCGTTTCAAGAGGCCTGCTCACGGGCCAGGGAGGCACTCTGGCTACAGCTTTTGTCGGGACCATCGGGCCAAACGGAGAAGTACTGCCGCCCACAGCAACTTCAATAGGAATACTAGTTAATTTTATTATTGTTATTGTTCTTCTTATTGCTTCTTTAATTATTGCTAAAGATTGGGCCAACAAAGCTCCGGGCGGAGTCTCGAAACTCACTAGTTGGGCTATGGGTGCCGCCGGAGGAGCAACGATGGGTATGGCGGGGAGATTTGGTAGGAATACTATCGGTAGAGCCGGACAAGCTTTGGGAGATAGCGATAAATTAAAAGCCGCAGTGGTTCGAGGTGGAGCCGGAGGTATCGCGGCAAGACTTGCTTTGGCTACTGGTAGAAAAACTGGTGGGGCAAGCTTTGATGTACGAGGTATGGGGGCACTAGGTGCGCTCGATGCAGGTAAGGCTCAAAAGGGCGGCTTCGCTAAATATAGGGAGGAAAAAGCAAAAGATGAAGCAAAATTTGCCGCTTCTCTGGCTCCATCCGCTAAAGCAATTGCTAAAAATCCAACCCTAAAGGGCAACGAGGACGAAATAAATAAAGGTGTTGAGAAAATAGATAAAGAGAAACAAAAAATAATAGGTGGGGTGAAGAATAGCGAAATATTAAAACAAGCCGAAATTAGGGAAAAATCTGCTCATGACACGGTATCAAGATTAGAATCTGAGGCAGAATCAGCGGAAGGCGGAGTAAAAGGAGACAAGATTAAGCAACTTGAAATTGCTAAAACTAAATTGGAGGAAATCAAAAGGGAAGCTGGGGCAGCCAGGGCAGCAATCAGAGAAGAGACTGAGAAAATATCTACTGAATTTGACGAGAGAAAAGAAGCCTTAAGACAAACGGGGGTCAAACCAATAGCTGATACCAGAAAAAATAAATTTGCCGATGTTACAGAAAAATCTGTATGGAATAAAATAAGAGGCTATAACTATGATGCATCAGCCCAAATAAGAAAAGGCAAGAAATCTGCAAAAGATTTAATCGAGGAAGCATTGAGGGAAACCGGGGAGAAAAAAGAGGAACCAAAAACAGAAAAGGAAGAGGGTGGTGAGGAAAAGAAAGAAACATAATGGAACAAGACACAGACAAATTAATAAGGGATCAGCTGAAAACTTTGCCGCAGAATTTGCAGAGAGCGATCGCGGCTGTGCCGTGGAAAACACTCGTTGGCCAAATCGGGAAAGAAAATGGGTTGGGTACTGAACAGATTGAATCTTTAGAAAGAGAAACAATGTTTATTATTTACGCGTTTGAACCTGCGGAAGATTACATCGCAAATATTGTACGGGAGATAAATATATCGGAAGAAACCGCCGATGCTATTGCCCAATCAGTGGCGGAAAAAATTCTTGATTATATTTCTAAACAAGCCGATGAATTTGGGAATGAAGTTATAAAAGAAGAAACTCCAGCGATTGCCGCGGACATCCATCCGATGATAGAGCCGGGGGAGGTGGTGCATGATGCAGAGCCAAAAACACAAAAAGAAGCGGAAAAGCCACCAGTTTCGGTGCCGGATTATAGGTATCCAAAAGGGAAGGACCCTTATCGCGAACCTATTTAAACTTTTCTTCCGTAACTGGGTTTTGGTTTTCTTTAATATCTAGGCTCCAGGTTAGCTCTTTGAGCTTTGAATCAGAAAGTTTCGGTACGTATATTTGCTCTATCTGCTTTTCTTCCTTCGGCACGCCGGAGCTTACTGGCGTAGGCGGCGCCTTTTTCCATATATAGAGCTTATTGGTCAGGGTGTATTTCACAAACGCCTCTACCATATTGATGAAAGGCTTGTCGTTTACTTTATAAAAAGCTAGTGCGGCGGCGAGGATTAAAATAGGCAGAGCGATAAGAATAGCGATAAATTTCGGCAGGAATGTAAAAAGTACGACCGCCACTCCGATCCCTCCGGCGATATAGATAAATTGCTTGAATGTGAATGGGCCAAAGATTTTATCTTCAACTTCGATAAATTGGGGGACTTGAAATCTCATATTTGTATTATAATATATTCATGGCTGTAACTACTAACGCAACTCAAGAATTTGTGCCGATAAAAGAAGTGCGTGATGGCATCGTCCTCTTAAAAGACGGCGGCATGCGCGCTATTCTCCTCTGCTCTTCATTGAACTTCTCGCTCAAAGCAGAGGATGAGAGAAATGCTATCCTTCTACAGTTCCAAGACTTCCTTAACTCTCTTGATTTCTCCATCGAGATTGTAGTCCAGTCGCGCAAACTCGACATCCGCCCCTATATCGCCCTTCTAGAAGAACAGGGGAGGGCACAAACCAATAATCTGATGAAGATCCAGGTGCGTGAATACATCGAATTCATCAAGAATTTTACCGAGAACACCAACATCATGACGAAAAACTTTTTTATCGTCATACCTTATAGTCCTGCCATTATAAATGCCGGGCAAGTAGGAGGCATTAGCGCCAAACTTGGTCTTACCACAACGAGAGAAAAGGCGAGCGCGGCCGAAGCGAACTTCGATGAGAACAGAAGCCAGCTTGAAGAAAGACTCTCTGTGGTAGAACAAGGTCTTATTCGCACAGGCATACGCGTGGCTCGTCTCGGCACGGAAGAAATAATCGAACTTTTTTACAAGGCATTCAATCCCGGCGAGACGGAAAAACCAATAAAAGCTGTTAAATAATATGGGAATATTTGATTCATTATTTGGAAAAGAGAAGAAACCGGATATTTCTTCCATCTTGCCTCAAGAGATTTTCGAGGCAGGAGTTTTGGAGCTCAAAGATATTATCGCTCCATCGGCTCTCAAGATCACGCCGAAAGAAATTAATTTGGGTGAGAAGATTCTGCGTAGCTTCTTTGTAATCTCATACCCGCGCTTCCTATCTGAAGGGTGGTTTTCTCCGATTATCAATATGGACAAGGTTTTCGACGTCTCTATCTTCGTCCACCCGATCGAAACTTCTAAAATTCTGCGCCAATTCCAGAGAAAGGTGGCTGAAGTACAGTCACAGATCCATTCAAGGGAAGAAAAAGGCTTGGTGCGCGACCCGATGCTCGACGTCGCTTATCAAGATCTCGAAAATCTGCGCGACCAGCTCCAACAAGCCCAGGAAAAGCTCTTTGATGTCGGCCTTTACATCACTATTTACGGAGAATCCGACTCAGAACTCGATAAGGTAGAGTCGGAGATCAAATCGATATTGGAATCGAAACTTATCTACGTCAAACCAGCACTCTTCCAGCAAGAACAGGGGTACAAAAGTACCTTGCCTCTCGGAAATGACATGCTTGAGGTGCACTCTAAACTCAATTCTTCTCCACTCTCATCGTTATTCCCATTCACATCATTTGATCTTACTTCCGACAAGGGAATTCTCTATGGTATTAATCGGCATAATTCGTCCTTGATCCTCTTCGATAGATTTAGCCTCGAGAATTATAATTCGGTAATGTTCGCCCGTTCTGGTGCCGGCAAGTCCTATGCTACTAAGCTCGAGATTTTGCGTACTCTCATGTTTGATACTTCTGTAATTGTGATTGATCCAGAAAAAGAATATGAGTATATGGCAGAAGCTACTGGTGGCAGGTACTTTAGCATTTCGCTTAATTCCGAACATCACATCAATCCATTTGATCTTCCAATCCCCGGACCAGAGGAGAGCGCGGCCAATGTACTACGTTCAAACATCATCAATCTTGTGGGATTATTCCGATTGATGATGGGCGGACTCTCTGCCGAAGAAGACGCACTCATTGATCGCGCCATCACCGAAACTTATGCACTCAAAGACATTACGGCTGAATCAGACTTCTCAAACGTCGAACCTCCGCTCATGTCTGACTTCGAGATGGTGCTCTCTGGACTCGAAGGAGGAGGATCCTTAGCACAAAGATTGTCCAAATACACAAAAGGCACTTGGGCTGGCTTCATCAATAGGCCATCAAACGTAGACATCAATAAAAAGTTCATTGTCTTCTCGCTTCGAGACATGGAGGATGAGCTCAAGCCTATAGCTATGTACATCGTCACCCACTATATCTGGAATGCAATCAGAAAGGATCTGAAGAAAAGATTGCTCGTCATCGACGAAGCATGGTGGATGATGAAATCAGAAGATACAGCAAGCTTCCTCATGGGTCTCGTCAAACGCGGGCGTAAATATTTCCTCGGCGTAGCGACTATCACACAAGATGTCGGAGATTTCTTGAAATCACCGTACGGAGTGCCGATCATCACCAACTCATCGATCCAGATACTCTTGAAGCAGTCGCCCACTACCATAGACGAGCTGCAGAAAACCTTTAACCTCACAGACGAAGAAAAGTATCTCTTGCTCGAATCCGATGTGGGAGAAGGGATATTCTTTGCCGGTCTCAAGCACGTCGCTATCAAAAATATTGCTTCTTATACAGAAGATCAGATCATCACCTCCGATCCTTCGCAGGTCTTGGCGATAAAACAGGCCAAGAGAGATGCAGCGGAAGATAAAGCAGAAGTGATTCAAATTAAACAAGAAGAAATTAAGAAAGCTGCTAATCAATAATGGAGGAGAAAAAAGAAAGAGGGCTTAATAATACAACAATAGTACTAATGGGAGTGGTGGCTCTTTTCTTTGACGCTCTCGGTGCTCTGTTTACGCCTATTGCCATGTATTGGCTGGTAAGCATCTTCTACCTTCTGACATTTTTTCTGTGGTTTGCGATGCATGGCATCACATTCTGGAAGCCAAAACGATTTCTTACGATGGGTGGCAGCTTTATCGTCGAATTGATCCCTATCATAAGCATTTTACCGGCCATGACAGCTGCCGTACTCATTGTAGCTCTCGATTCGAAGCTCAAGAAAATTGCTCCAGCATTAGATATAATGAATAAGGTAAAGAAATGAAAAAAATAATTTTTCTATCTACTATCTTCTTACTACTAGCTACTAGTGTCCACGCGCAAAGCGTAGACATCCTCTGGCAAGGAGATACTTACACCCCGCCATTTTATCAAGGGAAGTCTCTTTGGTCCACTCAGTCGATGATTACTTTTGTCGCCATTCCTAACGGACTTGGCAATCCATCGAACCTATACTACAAGTGGATTCGGAATGGCACTGTTTTAGGCAATAGCAACGGTGTTGGCAAAAACACCCTTGTTTTTCTCGACGACATTCTTTCCCGTACACAAAATATAGAAGTTGAAATTATTTCTGCATCGGACAATGTCTTGGCGAGCAGCTCTATCTCCGTCACTCCAATCGTGCCGACACTTGCGGTTTATGAAAATAATCCTCTTTACGGATTTATGTTCCATAAAGCAGTTGGTGAAAATTACCGGCTGAAGGAGAACGAATTGACCTTATCGGCATTTCCATATTTTTTTAATGCTGATACTCGCTTAAGCAATAACTTAACTTATGAATGGCGCACTAATACCGGGGGACTGGGGATCAGGAACTCCGTGACATATAGAGCACCTGATAATGCGTCCGGCTCGTCGCAAGTTTCTCTGCGCGTCTCAAATAAAAATTATATTACCCAGAACGTAGAGAAGGGGTTCTTGGTAGAATTCGGAGAATGATGAATAATTTACTTGCCCAAGCTACTGAATACAGCCTTCTGGCACCGCTTCCGGGTGTAACAATAGCTGAAAATTCTGCGACCAGTACTTTTGCAACATATATCCCCGGCCTTTTCAATTTAATTATCGGTGTAGCTGGGGTACTTGCTGTCGTAATGATTATTTATGGAGGCATCCAATATATGTCTACAGATGCTTTCCAGGGCAAAAGCGATGCTAAAAACACTATTTCTAACGCGATTTGGGGGCTTATTCTTACAATAAGCGCATGGTTAATCCTTTTTAGTATTTATCCTGATGCTGACAAAAATCCTTTTGTTAATTTCAATTTGAATATAGAGAGACAAGAGCTTGGCGCCGCATTTGAGAGACCAAACTTAACAATATTAACGACAGAAGAACTAGGAACAGACTCATCTGTTAGAGAAGAATTGAGCAGAGCCAGAGGTGATGGTAAGGTTGCCATTAGGCCGTATGCCGGAGCATGCTATGGAAGCGTAACAACTGGATGCGTAAACGTGAATAGCCTCCAGAGACGAACGATCGACGGCTTGAAAGCTCTTGCGACTTTTTGCTCAGAGTGCGGGGTAATACTAATAACCGGAGGAACGGAAGGTGGTCATACAACTGGTTCTACCCATAATATCGGTGCTTCTGTAGATATACGCTCTAATGCTATTCTTGATGCGGTGATTAGTGCTAATGGCGGAACTACAGTAGAAGGAAAGAAAGTCAAAGCTTTAGTTTTGGAAAAGTGTGCCACCTACACTAGCCCGAAATTCCCTGGCAGATTTCTTTGGGAACCAGCGGGAGAGAAGTGCGGGGGAGAAGTAGCATCATCAGCTAATCACTGGCATGTAATATATTAAAATGAAAAAAATATTTATTCCGGTCATAATTTTGGTTCTCGTTATATTAGCAGGTTGGTTTTTATTGCGAGACAAAGAAATTCCTTTAGTCGAAACTATTGTGGATGGCTTGCCGTTTGGATCTGGGGAAAACCAACGACCTACAACCAACGACCTACAACCAAAAACGGAGGAAGGAGATGGGGGCTCCAACCAACTTGGTGGTGAAACCGCCAAGTTGATGCGGATTTCTGATACACCTGTGGCGGGTTTTGTGGTTTTAAAGAATGCTGTGCGATACGTTGACCGAGCTACTGGCCATATTTACGATTTCAATCTCGCTACACGAGAAAGGGTAAAAATTGTAAACCAGACTTTGCCGAAAATTTATGAGGCTCATTTTAAACCTGACGGCAATACGGTACTGCTTCGCTATCTTAAAAATGACTCTGACACTGTAGAAAATTTATCGCTTACTCTTACGCCCCCTCCAACGGCTACTTCTTCGCTTTATAAAATTACTTCTACTCTCTTGCGGGGGTACACTGGTCCTGTTGCTATTAACTCTCCCTTTACTGATTGGGCATTCTCGGATGGCAAGAAAGTTGTCGCTTATACTAAGCCATCAAGCGATGCCCCCGGATACGCGTACTCTATGAGCGCATCTGGCGGATTGAGCAAAATTTTAGGCCCGCTTAATGGGCTTGTAGCGCTCATAAATGCTGATGGCAGCCGCATATTGTACTCTCATGTTGAAGATGGTGAAACTAAACTATTTTCCAGAAGCCTTGCAAACAATAGCTCCTCCGAGGTATTACCGGCAACTTTGGCAGAGAAGTGTGTGTGGAGCGCAAAGAATGCAGAGTTAGTTTTCTGCGGCGTACCGGCTTACGCCCCAAAAACAGGGGAGTTGGACAATTGGTATAAAGGGGCAATACACTTTTCTGATAATCTTTGGTCTTTCGATACAGATACTGAAGTCGCCCAGTTTCTAGCAGAACCAAAAGTCGATATTAGCACCGATCTCGATGTCTACCAGCCGAAACTTTCTCCAAACGAAGATTACCTGGTTTTTATAAACAAGAATGATCTTTCGCTTTGGGCTCTCAAACTGCAGTAGGTTTGATTTTTCTTCTCACGAACAGTTCTTGCGCGATACTAAATAAATTAGTAGTGAGCCAATATAGAGCGATAACGCCGGAAATACTGTAAGAGATAAAGAATACTATCACTGGGAAAAAATATTTCATTTGAGTCTGCATACTACGAGTGAGATTGTCTCCAAAAGATTTGCCTGTTGGCGCTGTTTGTCCTTGTGCGGATACTTTAAATTGGACAAATGTTGATAGTGCGGCGAGAACTGCAAGAACAACACTTTTGGCCGTGATATCTAGAAACCCGAGAAAGAGAGTATTGATGGATTCCGGCACTTTTACAAACGAGTACAATAATTCGGCGTTAACCTGCGGAAAATGTAGGAAAATTTGATACAAAGCAAGAATAATGGGAATTTGGATAATGATGACGAGAATTCCAGAGAAGGGATTAACTCCTCTTTCTTTATAGAGCGCTAGCGTGCGGCGCGCCTGTTCTTCTGCCTTATCTTTGTATTGTTCCTTGATTTTAGCCAAATCTGGAGCAATTTCGGCCATTTTTACCTGTGTAAGCACTGCTTTCCTGGAGAGAGGGAACATTAAGAGTCTCACCAACACTGTTAAAAGAATAACTATGAAGCCGGCATCAGCCCACGGGATAACTTTGAACAAAAGTATTAAGGCGTTATAAAGCGGGTCGAAGAAAAATGTGTGATATAAAAAAGACATTACGACATTATACCTCGGATCTGTGCTTCTAATTCTTTACCTTTTATTTGTTCCGCTCCCGCTTTAGCCACAATCATATAAATTCCTGGTTTCAGATTTTTTACGAGTCCTCGCATTATAGCCCGGACTCTTCTTTTAACTGTATTCCTTACGACAGCTTTCTTAGAGACTTTTTTAGAAACAGATATTACAACTTTAATTTCTTCTGATGGAGAAAATCGAAGATAAAAATACATTAGACGGCGAGTCTCTTCCTACCCTTTCTTCTTCTAGCTCTGATGGTTCTTTTGCCGGTAGATGTTTTCTGCCGGGAGAGGAAGCCGTGTGTCCTAGCTCTCTTGCGCTTTTTTGGCTTATATGTTGTAGACATTTTTTCTTAACAGGTTATTCACACATTATAAACATTTTTTGAGCTTTTAACAAGTTTTTAAGTCGGCGCGAAAAGATATACTGTGTAACAACAAAAAACTATGTTGGACTATAAGCAACTTTGGCAGAGAGTTTTGGTGGAGATTGAGCTCGGAGTCTCGAGCGCTAATTTCACCACCTGGTTTAAGGATACCAGGATTGTTAAGGAAGATGGTGGGGTAATCGTCCTATCTGTCCCAAACGCCTTCGTAAAGGAGTGGCTTCTAACCAAATATCACTCGACCATCCTTAAAAACCTTAGAACTCTCGAGAATACTGTCCA
>C687J35174_10002319_pt1 | contig 27015 bp, 24 predicted proteins | sample RifCSPhighO2_01_FD_35174 | JGI IMG/M metagenome (IMG submission 35174) | reverse complement strand
AACGAGACTATTAAATCCAACTTCCGCCCCTGGCAGGCAGTGTTTCTGGTGGGAACTAAAGAAGGCTAAGTGTATTTTTTCCTAAGAATGTCTGCAGCTTTTGTCATTTCTTTTAATTTCAGATAAGCATCGTCAATCGAGATTGGGGCTTGAGCCCCCGGAGCAAATCCGCAATCCGGATTGAGAATAATTCTTTCTTTATCTACATATTTCATGGCTTTCTCGACTCTTTTAACGATCGTCTCAGCCTTATCAAAAACCGTCGGCCGGCAATCAACACAACCCAAACCAATTTTGGTATTTTCGGGCAATTCTTTTAGCACTTCAAAACCGCCGGAGAAAGGATCGGCAAACTCTAAAGCAAATTGGTTAACTTTAAGCCGCTTCATATAAGGCAAAATAAAATCGTAGCTTCCCTGGCCGACAAAACCCTTCTTGGTTTTTTTGACAATTTGCCGATTCCTGGTTCCACTGCTCCGGCAAAGATGAACTGCTGTTTCAATCCCTTCAACTCCGTCGATTAAACTGTTGATCAGCTCAACGGCCAACGAGCATTCAGCCTCAGGGTTTTTAAACTTTTTCCGGTACTCCGGATCAACAAATAAACAAAGGTTTGGATCATCAATCTGGACAACCGAAACCGGGGTTTTGGATAACTCCAATATTTCTGCCCGTAAAAACGGCACCAGTGCCCGCATAAAATCTTCTCTCGTGGGATAAGCTCTTTGGGATTTTTCCCTATCCCACATCCTTGAGCCGATCAGGTAGGGAGAGGGAATGGCTACTTTAACTCTGGATTTAGTATTTTTACAGACAAACAAAGCTTCTTTAGCAAAAAGGCCTTTATTCTTCCAGGATAATTTCTTATCCGCAATAGTATGCCACCAGATTCCGTCCTTGAGCTTAACCTCAAATCCGTTAAGCAAGTCGGCAATTACCCCGATGTAGGATAATCTTCTCCATTCACCGTCACTAACCATATCTAAACCGGTATATTCCTGGACCTCAACAATAAATTTAATGGCATCGTTTAGATTCTGCTCATAAATCGTGTCTTTTTTCTTAAAAGCCGGGTCTAAAAAATCCTGGATATATTTGGGCCTGGGCATACTACCCACCACTTGGGTTGGAAATAATTTAGTTTTGGCTTTTTTCTCACTAGCCTTAAGCGACTTTGAGGCTAATTTTAAATCCTGGACCGTATCAATCTCAAAATACCCGCCATGGGTTTTAACATGGTGCATTTTCACCCCGGCTTCCAACATCTCCTGAAGCAAATGGATTAAATAAGCCTTTTTAAAAGTAGCAGCACTCTTAAATGGTTTACCGTCAAACTTTTTCTTAGCTTTGTAGTAGTGTTCTATTAAAAGTTTTGCACCTTTAGGACTGAATTTGGCAATACCGATAAATTCGCCGTGCGCTTCTTCATTATTAATGTCCCTTGAAACCCGGACAACTTTTTCGCCACTGACCAACATTTTCTCACCGTCATTCATCGGGTGCAAAGTCCGGGGTTTATACCTTTCATACCAATCGGTATCCATCACCAGAGTAATATCGTGGGGGCTGTTTAAAACTTTTCTAACAATTTCCGGAGTAAAAGTAATATCCGAATAAGAAGAAATAAACCCATCCTTCAATGCACCTTCGGCGTACATCAAGGACTCCAAAATATTATTATTTTCCCATTCGGTGTTGTGGTGAAAGGTAAAATGAGGGTAGTTTTTCTTAACCACATCAATTAAATATCCGCCAATAAAATGGATATCCTTTAAGCCGTTAACGGAAAAATTCTCCAAAGCCCGGTCCAGCATGCTTTTACCATTAACTTTAGTAAAACCTTTAGGAACCTTGGCAGAATAAGGCATTATCCTGTTTCCCCGCCCTGCTCCAATAATTACTACTTTCATAATTTCGCTATCCTATACTGGTCTTGCCAAAAACGCAACAAAATCAGCTTCTTTCTCGGGCTCATCCGGAAAATCATACGGTCCTACTCTCCAGCGCAAAGTTTCTGCAATCCTAAATTGTCCTAATTCCTCTTCTAGTGGCTTAGTATTTTCAACAAACACCCTAGTTAAATCGGGGTAGTCAGGATCTAGTTCGTAAATACCTATCTCGTCCCGATCTACAACTGTTCCCCGCCCCCTTTGAGCATCATCAACTGTTTTCAGGGAAACTGCCAAAACTCCCTCCCGTGCAAGTACTCTTCGGGCTTCTTCATAAAAAGAAACTCTGACCTGCGGAGTCCAAAAATGGACTAGTGAATTAGCATGAATACCGTCTATTGAACCAGACGGCAGATTGCGTAGATGACCTATGACATCATCTTCTACCAGCTCAATTCGGGACCCAGCTCCCAATCTAATATCCGGACCGGCAATTCTTTGCCTAATTCCGGTGTACTCTGCATTTGGTTCAACAGCAATAATCAATCTTTGGTCCGTTCTGGCTAAATCTATAGCCTGAGTACCTGGCCCAGCCCCTGCCTCTATTACTCTTCGGGGCCGTCTTCCCAATTCCTGGTCAAAACGAATCAGTAACGGAGTTTCACCAGACGTTCTTTCACTAAAAAGCCCGCCATTTGGCCGGTCATGGAATCTGGTTCTGTAAGCGGCTATTCTTCTTGCTACGAGCTCGTCAGGACTTGCCAATACAACTAGTCCATTAGATCCAGCATGATCTAAATATCCGTTTCCGTTAAGATGATGTCCGTTTCTAGCTTCAAATGCCATAATTTTTCTCCAAAAAAAATCCCCTCCGGGTTCGGAGAGGATACGAAAAAATTTTTAGACAATCATGTGAACTGATCGTCTCGAATCCTCTCCGGCTTTGCCGGATTTGGGTTTGGCACCGTGAAGATTTTGTCTTTCGGTTGCCGGATGGATCAACGAGCCAAAACTCTACCCATCTCTCTTGATTTCTATAACCATCTTACAATACTTTAAAATTATTTGTCAAATGCCTCATTGCACTATACTGTATACTTGATACTTATGAGATTTTTCATAGCCTTGGATATCCCTGAAGAAGCAACCGAGCAAATTTCGGATATCCAAAATAAACTAAAACAAATCCTGCCGGAAGTTGATTTGACTTATCCTGAAAAATTCCATTTAACCTTGGCGTTTGTCGGAGAACAAGATGCCTCTTTTAAAGACCCCTTAATCCAGCTCTTAAAAAGGGCGTCTGAAGGAATCGCGCCTTTTGCAGTTACGCCTTGTTGTCTGGACGGGTTTCCCCATTTCCATACCGCCAATGTTTTATGGCTGGGAGTTAAAGGCGACACTGACAAGCTAATCAGGATCCGCCACCATATCAAAGACGGCCTGACCCAACTCGGATTGGATACCGATTCCAGGCGCTTTATTCCCCATATTGCCATAGCCAAAGGCAGAGATTTAAAAATAACACTGGCTCAGGAAAAGCTATTGGAAAAAATTATTCCGGAAAACTTGGAGCCAATTATGGTAAGGAGCATTAAATTATTTGAATCAATTCCTAACGAAGGGTTCCACAGCCATAATACTTTGGCTGAAATAAAGCTGGGTTAAGTTTTCCAAGAAACAAGATACAAGTTCTCCAAACAAATTCCAAATTATAAATTCAAACCGTTTGTTTCTTGTATCTTGGATACTTGGTCATTAAAATTACCCCATGGTAATTTTAGGAATTGAAACCAGCTGTGATGAAACAGCTGCGGCCGTATTGCAAAAAGAGGGGGATAAGATCACGGTTCTGTCTAACGTTATTGCGTCCAGCGCCTCACTGCAATCTAAATTCGGCGGCATCATCCCCGAACAAGCTGCCCGGGAGCAGCTTAAAGCGATTATTCCGGTTATACAAACTGCCATCGAAGATTCAGGATTAAAGATTCAAGACCTGGATGCTGTAGCCGTGACATACGGGCCCGGCCTGNTTGGTTCATTACTTGTTGGTGTTGAAACAGCAAAAACTCTGGCTCTAGTTTGGAATAAACCCTTAATTCCGGTAAATCATTTAGTAGGACATTTTTATGCTAATTGGATCGATCGTCAATGGACAATGAAAAATGGACAATTGACAAAAAAAGACACCTCGGCAATTGTCAATTCTCAATTGTCAATTCCAAATTTTCCTGTTATAGGTCTGCTCGTCTCCGGCGGGCATACCGACTTGGTTTTATTCACCGGACACCATCAATATCAATACCTCGGCGGAACCCGCGACGATGCGGCCGGCGAGTGCTTTGACAAGTGCGCCAGATTGATGGGTTTATCCTACCCCGGAGGCCCCGAGATTTCCAAACTGGCTTCGGATGGAGAATCTAAAAAAATCAATCTGCCTAAACCGATGCTTGACTCTAAAGATCTGGATTTTTCTTTTTCCGGTCTAAAAACTGCCGTTGCTAATTTTATCAACTCCAACTTAAACTATAACCGGCCCGATCTGGCAGCAGCAATCGAGCAAAGCATTGTTGAGGTTTTAGTAAAAAAGACTCTTTCTGCAATAAAAAAATACGGGGTAGACAGAGTGATGATAGCCGGCGGAGTTGCAGCCAACCGGGCACTTTCGGAAGCCTTGCGTTCTAACTTGCACGGGCGACTGATTGTTCCGATGTCGCACAATCTATGTACAGACAATGCCGCCATGATTGCCTCAGCCGCCTTTTTTGCAAAAAAAACTATAAATCCGTTACAATTACAGGCCGATCCAAACTTAGGATTATAAATATGGTTGAAATCGCGAAAAATCCATCGGCTCCGCTAAGTTTTGCATTTTTAATTAATCAGTAATATAATTGTAAGGAAAGTGATGAGACAGGAGGTAACGTCGCCTGTTGAGCTTTCCGGAGAAGAACCGTTAGTTTCTTAAAGAGAAGTAATGAAGGTGGTACCACGGAGTTTGCACTTCGTCCTTTCAAAAAGGATTGAGGTGCTTTTTTTATGCTGGAATTTGAGGACTCGGTTATAGATACTGCTTTGGAGGCAAACTCGTCCTTTTGGACGGCTGCGATAATTACCGGAGAAATGGCAAACAGTGATAGCCTGCCCGATACGCTGGATGAAGCGGTTAGAGGTTTAAAAAGAATCTGGAACACAACAGATGCCACCAGAATAACAGAGGCTCTAAGTACCGAACTTTGGGTTAGAGTTAGCTGGGGAGCCGGTAGTTTAAGTGTCGGTCCTGTTGAAAAAATAAGATTACCAGTCGAAAACAGAGGTCACGATATTGCTACCCCGAGGGATTTAAGAAAACCGTTTGCCGACTTACGAGGTATAGAATATTATGGATAAAATTTACGACCAAACAAAAATTGAAAGCAAGTGGTATAAATTCTGGGAAGAGTCCGGTTTTTTTAAACCCGAGATAAACCCGGACGGAAAACCTTATACAATTATACTCCCCCCGCCAAATGCCAACGCTGATTTGCATTTTGGCCATGCCATGATGTCAATTGAAGATATCTTAATCCGCTACCATAGGATGAAAGGTGAGGCAGCGTTATGGTTGCCGGGTTCCGACCATGCCGGCATTGAAACCCAGGTGGTCTTTGAAAAGCACCTCCAGAAAGAGGGTAAGTCACGGTTTGACTACGACAGGGAAACGCTTTATCAAATGATTTATGAATTTGTCCAAAAAAATAAGGGCAATATGGAGAAGCAGCTTAGAAGACTCGGTTTCTCGGTAGACTGGTCAAGGGAAAAATTCACTCTTGATCCGGAGATTATAAAGCTTGTTCATCAAACTTTTAAAAAACTGTTTGATGACGGACTGGTTTACCGGGCCAACAGACTGGTCAGTTACTGCACCAAAATGGGCACCGGGTTTTCCGATCTTGAAGTTTTATACATTGACCGTAAAGATAAATTATATTTCATAAAATATCCTTTCCAGGACGGCAGCGGGTCAATTATGGTGGCAACTACCCGACCCGAAACCATGTTTGGAGATGTGGCAGTTGCAGTTAATTCTGACGACCCCCGGTACGCAAACCTGATCGGCCGGACTCTTTCACTGCCCTTAACCGGCCGCCATATAAAAATAGTTGCCGATGAGGCAGTCGACCCTGAATTCGGCACCGGTGCGGTAAAAATAACTCCTGCCCACGATCCCCTGGACTTTGAAATAGGGAAGCGGAATGACCTGGAATCGATTACCGTAATCGGCTTTGACGGAAAACTCAACAAACACGCGGGGAAATTTATCGGCTCCTCCGTGGAAGTAGCCCGCCCCGACGTGGTAGCCGAGCTTGAAGCGCTGGGGTTAATTGAAAAGATTGAGGACTATAACCACCGGGTCGGCACCTGTTATAAATGCGGAAAAATACTCGAACCCCTACTGATGGAGCAGTGGTTTTTGAATGTCCAGGATTTAAAACAGAAAGCGATTACAGCCGTTAAAAAAGGCGACATTGAAATCCATCCCAAGAATTTTGAAGTTCATTATTTCCAATGGCTTGAGAATTTAAAAGACTGGAATATTTCCAGACAGCCTGTTTGGGGTATCAGAATTCCTGCCTGGATTTGCAACGATTGCCACAAGTGGACAGTAACCGACGGGGATACTCCGTCAACCTGTTGCCAATGCGGATCGGAAAATATCGAGCAGGATTCGGACACTTTTGATACCTGGTTCTCCTCCGGACAGTGGCCGGTGGTAACATTAAAAACAACCCGGCCCGGAGATTTTGACAAGTTTTATCCGACTTCGGTTATGGAAACCGGCTATGATATTTTAAAAGCCTGGGTATCCCGGATGGTGTTATTAGGATTGTACATAACCGGGGAGGTTCCTTTTGCCGATGTGGTCCTGCACGGATTGGTCAGAGATCCGTTGGGCGCAAAAATGAGCAAGTCCAAAGGCAATGTTGTTTCGCCGATGGAAGTGATTGACCAGTACGGAGCCGATGCTGCCCGGATGGCCCTGGTTTACGGCACAGCTTTAGGCCATGACCAGAATCTGTCTCATCCTAAACTTCAAGCAATGCGGAATTTTACAAATAAGCTTTGGAATATCGGCAGATTTTTGATTGACTTTAAACCGGAGGACGCAAAAAGCTTACGGGCAGACCAACAATTCAACAATAAAACAAATGAACAATTGAACAATCGTGCTGATAAACAAATCCTAGACCAGCTTTCACAAACCACAATAAAAGTAACTGTCGCTTTAGATCAATTCCGTTTTCATGACGGAGCAGATGTCCTATATGAATTCATCTGGCATGAATTTGCCGATAAATACATCGAATCTACCAAAGAGAGAAGGGCAGAAGCTCAACCGGTTTTAGAATATGTTTTTAGAACATCTCTGGAGTTGCTTCATCCTTTTATGCCGTTCATCACCGAAGAACTTTGGCAGAAACTACCCCATGAAGGTAAGTCCATTATGATTACTTCTTGGCCAAGCCCTAAATAGTTGCTAATATTACTTTGTGTCTGCCAAAAAGGTCTACCATTATTGCTTACTGATAATCGCTACGCTGGTAATCTACTACATATTTGTTGCCGGTTTTAATCTAATCTTCAAACTGGCTATCCCCAACCAGCCGGCCTGCCAACCCGCTTTCTGTAAAGAGATAGCCGAAGAGAACGCTTTTTGCCTTATTAGAACTCCCGGATTTAGTAACTGTGTTAATATCCGTGGTTATTTTTACGTACTCTCGGCTCCGCTGGCCTATTCGTTGCTTCTGTTTAGTCTTATTGCCACTTTTTATTTTTCAAAGAGATTTTATCTGACCAGAATTTTTTTCGTATTACTGATTCCGGCACTGGTAATAGCGGCTATCAGGATTTTGCTGGGATCTTTGGAGTTATCTGCTACCGGGTTTTTTACTGAACTTAGAAAATTGGGACTCTATCAGTCGTTTGTGCAGACTTTTTGGGAAACACTTCTTAAAATGTTTAATCCGGAGTTTTAAATTTCCTGTGTATATACTTCGCCCATAAATTTTTTAGATACGGCATTGTCAATGTTGATAACAAAAAACCGGCTGTCGGGACAATGGCGTTTAACCAGGGATCCTTTTGTAATATATATTGGAAATATAGAGCTATTGATAGGTAAGTAAATAGTGCCAATAAAATTTTTCTGGACCAGGAGCTTTCCCAGGCTTTGTCTGCCTCCACCCTTCTGTTGCGCTTTTCTATTATCTCAATTTTTTCTGCCAGTTTTTGAATTTTGTCTGTTTCAGACATCGGGTACTTATTCAGATTTCGCTTCTTGCGGCTTTTCAGTTTCTTTGTTCACTTCCCCGCCCTCGGCCGACTCTCCTGCCGCTATCTCTTCTTCAGTCTTTTCTTCCGAACCTGCCTCGGCTGCTTCTTCTCCTTCTACGCTCTCAGCCGCCTCGGTTGCTGCTTCCGCTTCTGCTGCCTGTTCTTCCAGAAGGGCTTTCATCTCCTCTGTCACGGCATTATCCAATTTAACAACGACCTCCTCCGGTTCTGTCAAAACAGTCAGTTTTGATCTGTCATAGGTTAAATCAGCCACTGTAATGGCATCCCCTATTTCTTTAAGCGTTTCGATATTAACTTCAATATTTTCTATCAGATCGGTCGGCAAAGCTTCAACCTGAACTTCGCTCAGAGTCTGCAAAACAACAGTCTCCCCCATTTTAACCGATTCCGGTCCTTCCCCAATTAAAATGATCGGAACGGGCACTGTAACTTTCTCTTTTAGATTGACCTGGTAAAAACCAACATGAAGTATTCCATCCGACACGGGGTCTATATCGACTTCTTTTATAAGAACTGGCCTGGTACGGTCTTCTCCTATCTTCAAATCAACCAATCCTGTCTCCCCTGCCTGAGAAAAAACTCTTTTGAAGTCGGCTAAACTGACTGAAACGTGTTCGACCTCTTTAGTATTTCCGTAAACATGAGCGGGCAAGTATCCTTCCTTTCTCAGGTTCTTAACTTTCTTTCCCAATATTGTCCGGTCTTTGGCTTTTAAGGCAATTTTATCCATAAATAAAATGAAGAGGCCTTACCTCATCCATAGCTACGCAGAATAACACAGATTGTGGGTCTGAAGCAAGGAGTGAGACTACTTCTTTACTTTAAACTGAAATACTCTATCTGTTTGCATATCGGTTTTAATTTTTACTTCCTGAACACCGCTTGACCCCTCTCCCGGTTTTTCTTCCAGTTTAAAGTTAATCGGGTAAGTCAAAGCATAGTCAAGAGGGTCGGACATAGTTCCCGGCTGTTTGAATATCTCCATTCTGTAAACACTTAGATTATCTCTAAACATTAGCGGCTCGGCCAATTCGTATTCCAAAATTAGCGTCTTAGCTTCTTTTGGCGCTATTTGAATCAGACTGGAAAATGCACTCCGGCCGTAATCGGAAAAACCGATAAACTGCTTGGTGATGTCGGTTTCGCCAAGAAGTGCCCTGGTCAACTTACTGCCTAGCGGAGTGTAAACCTTAATCCGGTTTTTATAAATTCCGGCCGGAAATACTTCAGACGGCGAGGTATTCTTATAAGCAATTTTTAATTTATGCATGATCTTGCCTTCTTTGGTAAATGCCGAGTCCAGAGTATATTTCCGCTGAAGGAAATAATTTGCCTTGTTGGCGCCCATATTGGATTCGATAACTGCCAGAAAATCCCTGCTTTCGCCCTCCCTGTTTTCAGCCTGTCTGGGAAATACCCCTGACCAGTTACTGGAGGATAAGTACGAAAAAAGCGATGGGTCTTCCAGGTAAATCAGGATATGCTTTTCTTTTAGAGACTTGCTTAAGGCCTGAACAATAGCCGGCCAATTTTGCTTTGATAAATAGAATATTTTATTAAACAGCTGGGTTTGTAATGATGTTAAATAATTCTTTTTGGCTTGAGAGCCGGGGAAAAAATTTGTTTCGGCATGGGATACCGATTTCTCGAATAAATTATCGCCTGTTACCGATTCACCGTATTCGGGTAACTCCAGCCCTCCTACCGCATCTAATAAATAACCAGATGCCTTAAGGTCCATAGCAATCACACCGTGTACCGACTCCCCCGCCTCTTTACGGTAAAAGAATTCGGCCTGCCTGGCTGAAGTCGGAAAATCAGGATCGAAATTTGAATCTCTAAGATAAAGTCTTTCCAGGTTTAAATCGGCTTTTAGGTCCGGCGGCGGTGTTATTACTTCCTTTAATGCCCCGTCCAGGCTGTAAATATCGTCTACCTTAATATTGGCCAACCGGCCGTTATCGAAATCGAGTCTGGCATAAGATCCGATAAATCCACCGGTAGGTCTTAACTCAAGATTGTTTTCCAGAAGAACCAGATAAGATTTTTTTCCTTCCAGTCCGGTGATTTTAGGCATTAATTTACTGGCTGCCCGGGTTTGCTCAACCAGAGACTGATAAAAGCCGACTTTTGTTTTCAAATCATCAATCCGGTTTGAAATAAAGTCCGGCATTCCTTGTTTTAAGGCCGGATCGCCTAAGTTGGCGTAGACCTTAGANAATTTTACGGCGGCAAACCCTAAATCTCTTTCGGCTTTCTCGTAATATTTGCCCGGATCTTCCCTTGACTCGCCTGAAATTATCTTGGTTGTTTCAAAAAGCGACCGGCTTCCCTGAGTTGCATAAAGAGCGCCGTCCACTCCCTCGGAAGTGATATCCAGAATTTCCTCCCCCTTCCGCATTCCGTCACTGACTTTGGGTATCTTTTTCAGGATGCCGGCACCGTCAAAAATTTCCTTATACTTAGCTAAACCGGCCTGGGCAGTTTTTATCTCACCCTCGGCCCGGTCAAAATTCCCTTCTTCTAAATAAGCCCTTGAGACTACCAGGTGATTTCTGATACTCAAAACCTGATAGCCTAAGTAGATAAATGGCCATATTAAACCGTAACCGATAATCCCGGCCAAAACCAGAAAGACTAAAGTTTTTTTTGACCGTCCGGCCAGGGATTTGTCCTTTTCCTTTTTGAGTTCGCTATCAAAACTGCTTCTGTCTTTATTTTCCTTTTCTTCACCTTTGCTTTCTTCACCTGTTTCCCTCTTTTTATCTTTATCTTTATCCTCATCCTTATTTAAAAATCCGCTGCCGCTGAAGGACCAGCTTTTTTCGGGTTTAAAATTGAGTTTGGCCGGCTCGGATTTTGGTATCAAATCCGGCCTTTCCTTAAAATAAGCTGTAGTCTTTTTTAAAGCTTCTACCAAGGGAGTCTTCGGAGACCATGATAGTTCCTTCATGGTCTTAACCAGGTTTGGTGTCGGCCAGGAAGGTAGTTTTGTTAAAGCGGGCGGGTTCTCTCCTGACCAGACCGGACTTGACAAAATTTGTTTAATTTCAGATAAGCGGATCGGATTAAGCAGTGCTCCGTCGTAAATCTTATTGGCTGTAGCTCCGGAAAGGACCGACTTTTCAACCAGCAGGGCTGCATCTTCTATGAACAAGCCTCTTTCGGAAAAATCCAAGCTGATTTTTTCATCTTCCAGCTTATCGTTTAGAAAAGCTAATATTAGTCTTGAAAGAGGGCTTGCACTATCCAGCTCCATACCGGGCCCGAATAATTCGGCCAGCCTGACAACGCGCCCGTTTAGCTTAAAATGCTTAACCCCCTTGGCAAACTTTTCCTCAGATTCCCTGATGACCCGGTCCTTAGTGCTTAAAGACCGGCCGTACAAATTTATCGAACTGACAAAAGCAAGCTTGGGACGGTCCAGTAGTTTACGGCCCTCGCTTCCCGAGGCCTCCTGCTTCAACAGGCTGGCAACGTTGATAAAATTGATAACTCCCTGACCTAAAATTGCATCAGGAATTTCCTGTGAGGATATAAAAAAGGCATAATCCAGTCTGGCCAGGTTTAAATCCTGAATCCTTCCAACAGAAGTGTCATGGTCAATTGCCAAATTTACCAAATGAAGATCTTTGTCCTTACTAACCGACTCAACTCTTGATTTATCGGCAATTGAGAAGTCATCAAGAGCAACCACCTGAATACTTTTTTCCAGTAGCCGTTTGGCTAAAAAACTGCCCAACAACGTGCAAGCATTGACTATCAGTGCCACGGGTCGGTTTCGTGAAACGAGATTACTAGTTTTATCGATTCGTGAATCGGCAGATTCTTCCACAAATAAATCGTAGCCCCTTACGTGGAGAAGTTCAAGTGCGGATTAGGCCTCAACCGCCTACGGAGCGGTCTTAGTAATTTTTCAGATACTCTTTGATCAGAGCAGAAACCAATCCAATCAAAAAACCCACCGACATTCCTGTCAGTAAGTATTTAACTGCGCTTGGCTCAACCCGGGTTACCACAGGCTGGGTTATTTGGGTAACCGAAAAGTTTTGAGTTAAATAACCGGTCTCTTTAAGCAAAAGTCCGTAGGCCGTCTGATTATCAGCCGAAACTGCCTCAATACTAATAAGCAAGGGGCCCGATTTATAGATTGTAGTGCTTGCAGACGGATAAAGAGAGGCAAACTTCTGACTTCTAAGCTCGGCTACAGCCTGATCGGTTAAGGCCAGCGACTGGTTTAGATCAGCCGGGTTGTAAATCATTTTAAAAGACTGGGCGATTTTAGTCTGGATTGTTACCTGACTTAAAAGAAAACTGCTTGCCAGGATACCGGTAAGAAGAGGGATTATCAGAATTAGCAAGTTCCGTTTAATAAAATCCAGGTAGAGAGCCGATTCTTTCATTTTGGTTTTATCATTTCTCAAAAGCCCTGTTAGCCAGGCGGTCGGCCAGAAAATTTTCTTCCCTTGGGACACTGCGGTAAAAAACTCTGCCCAGCTCAAACTCCATCGTTTTAATTTTGTCAAACAGAGGCATTAAATTGGGACTTTTAATTTTAAAGCGTCCGGAAAGCTGTTCAACCACCAGTCTTGAATCCGAAACCACTTCAATTTTATGCGGGGCTTTTCTGAAAAACTTTTTGATTATATAATCAAAAGCTTTAATCACTGCAGTATATTCGGCAACATTATTGGTTGTTATTCCGATTTGTTCGCCTTCTTCATGAAGTATCGGGCCGTCTTTTGATTTCAAAACGAACCCGTAGGAAGCCGGGCCGGGATTGCCTCTTGAAGCGCCGTCGGTATTTATTATTAAATCCATGATTTTAAACAATAGTGCCCCGGGCAACTAAAATCAAGTTTCATCTTTTTTTGCCGGACAAAGTCAGCGGATTGAAACTTAATCCCAGGATTATAAAGAGCAGTCTTTGGCCCTGGGGTAAGGTCAAAAAATAGTGATCAAAAAAGCCTAGAAGTACTATCATTAATAAGTCGGCTGTTAGCACTTTGGCCAGGGCGGCCCGCTTTTTTAGGTTCTCAAAAACTGCCGAGACAATGACCGCCGAAAAGGCCAGAAAGCCCAGTATTCCTGTTTCGGATAAAACCAGCAGGAAAATATTGTGGGCAGGCTGGAGAAACCGGCTGGTCCCAACCAGAACTTTGTCGATTGCCAGGTGATTGATAAAATTGCCGAGACCAACTCCCAGCAACGGGTTTTCCAGAAAAAGTTTCACCGCGTAATCTGACAACTCCTGTCGCCTTAAAACTGCCAGGGTGTCATAAGTAAAAACAGAAACAAACCTGACCACCAGAAGAGGAGCGACTATCGCAGCCAATACTAAAATTAATTTCCAAAGCCGCCTGTAAATAAATATCAGTTGTATCCCACTCAAAAGTAGAGCCGGCCGGGAGAAAGTAGTTAATACCGTTGTGGCAGCAAGCAGGCTAAAGATAAGTTTTAATCCGCTTAATTTGCCTCTTATTCCGGTCAAAAGAAGCGGCAGGGTAACGATCAAAAACCCGGCCAGCAAATTGGGGTGGGAAAATGTAGCATAAGGCCGCAAAAAAACCCGATCATAAAAATTAAACTTAGCTACAAGCGGGGTGCTTACGCTAAAATTGCGTTCTCCTAAAATCCAAAAACCTATTGAATGGCCTGTTAGAAACTGAATTATTCCCAGCAAGCACGAGAACAAAACCGCCAGAAGTAAGCCTGAAAATAAATAACCCTTCATTCTTGGAAAATTTATACCTGTCAGNTAGAGTCCGAAAGCGGCTGCCAGAAGATACTCCTTCAGTCTGATTAAAGTTGCCAGCGGATTAACCGAGTAGAAACCGGACAAGATTTGGGCCAGAAAGAATATGCCGAATAAGATAGCTGCCTTGTTATTTAAGTTTAACCTGGTGAAACCCAGGTAAACTGCCAGAGAATAAACCGCCAGTAGCAAAACCGCCAGAATGTCCCAGAAATAGATTGTGGGGGAGAGATAATCGATTCTGAGCGAGTAGATAAAGCTGGCTTCAGGCCAGAAGTGTTTTCCGAGTTGAGTGGGTAAAAATAAAATGGTCAGGAAAAATAAGAATCTCTCTAGATTTAAAAGCGCGCGTTTGAATTTTAACAATTTCAGGCTTAGGCAGCTTGTTTTTTATCGGGGGATGACTCGTCTGTGTCAGGACTAATTACCAGTCGCCGTTCCGGCTCCTCGCCGATACTCTCCGATCTTACACCCGGAGTTTGCTCGATGGCCAAGTGGACTATCCTTCTTTGCCAAGCCGGCATCGGCATAAGCTCCATTGGTTCGCCGGTTTCAATTACTGTTTCCGCCCATCCGGCCGCTTTTGATGAGAGCTCGTCTTCTTTTGATTTTCTCCATGAAGAAACATCAACAATAACCCGTTTTTGTTTATCCTCTAGCATTTGTCTGGAAACGATCAAGTTCATTATCAGCTGTAAGGAAGCCAAAGTTTCACCGCCACGACCGATCAAAACACCCGGATCTACCGCATCGATTGAAACGAAAACTGCGTCTTCCTTTTCTTCAACCTCAAATGAACCCTCAAGCCCTAAAAGGCCCAAAATATTTTCTAAAATTTCCGAAACTTTTTCTTCCATATTAAAAATCGATTGCCGCGGATTAATTACAGATTTGCGCGGATACAAATATCAGCGGTAATCCGCTATAGATCTGTGACAATCATCAGCTACGGGATTTTCCCATACTCTCAGGATTTTTTCAAGGCTGAGTATCCTTTGGCCTTATTAATGAGGCCGGCCAGTCCGCCCCAGCCGGAGATGCGGTATTGCTGCCAGATTCCGATCAAAGTCAGTGTATTCCAGTAGAGAACCAGACCTAAAGGAAAAGTAAAAGCAATATAACCGATCATGACCGGCATTAAATATGTCATCTGAGATTGGACGGCTACCATCGTGTCCTCTGAGCTTTCCTTTTCTTTTTTCTCTTTCGGAGAGTCCGACGGATATTCCTTAACCGGCTTTGGAGCCATCATTTTGGACTGAACAAACTGCAACAGCCCGGTGATAACCGGTACCGACAAAACCAAAAAGCCGGCCGTTTGAAAATCAGACGGTTTTACTGCCAGATTAAGGCCGAAGAAATGCAAATCAGGGCTTGATGTCAGCTTCCAGGCCGGGTTGTATAAAACATTATTAATTTTCGAGAGTCCCGGATCTCCTTCGAAAAAAGCAAAGATGACCTGATAGATCGCGATCATCGGAGGAATTTGAATCAAAACAGGCAGGCAGCCGGCGGCCGGATTAATACCGTGTTCTTTATAAAGAGCCATCTGGGCTGCGGCCAGAGCCTGTTTATCGCTGCCATGCTTTTTCTTAAGGCTTTCTAGGTGGGGCTTTAGGTCCGCCATCTTTTTAGCCGATTTCATCTGGGTCGCCATCAGCGGCCAGATCAGAGCCCGGATGCCGATTGTTAAAAGAATGATGGCAAAACCCAGAGCCCCCGGGATTCCGGAAGCTTCCAAAATCCTGATCACAAAAACAACCAGATTTACAATAGGCGCAAATAATAATGTGTTAAAAATATCACCTACTACCGGCATGAGATAATCCTCCTTATTCCTTCCCTGATTCCCCCGATTACCCCTATCTCTCTAATCTTAAGCTTGGTGAATTCGGAACAACTAACCTGGTACTTGCAAGCTCCGCCGGGCGCTAAAAACATCAATAAACCTCTATCGAAGGAAAAAAATATCTGGTAAATATCAATTAGTTTACAAGTTAAAAATTGCATTTGTAAGCTCCTTACTTAGTAACCGGCTGTCCGTGTCAAGTATTTGAGCTTTAGGCATGATAACTAAATTTAGGTTTTTTGGCAACTGACTATATAATCCTGCCGCTATTCTAAAGCAGATTCTCTTTGCCTGACTTCTTTGGGTAGATTGTTTAAATTGGGCTGAAACCAGAGAAACGCCTATTCTCGGATCCGGGTTATCGCCGAATCTGTAAAAGAGCTTGAAAAGAGGGTGCGATAATGATTTTCCCGATGCTACCCAGCGAAAATGGGTCTTAAGATTAAGCCGCTTGTTTTTTGGAAGCATTTAGATAGAGAGCCTGGCTCGGCCGGTTTCCCTGCGTCTTTTAATAACATTTCTACCGGAAGCTGTTTGCATCCGGGACAAAAAGCCGTGCTTTCTGGCTCTTTTAAGTTTCTTAGGCTGATAGGTCCGCTTGGTTGACATAGAAGGGAAGTATAACAAATTTAAAGGTCAAAAATCAAAAGTAGAAATTGTGGAAGTTTCGCGAAGCAATTTTATAATATTTGCACAGCAGGTCGCATTCATTTTGAATTTTAAATTTTGCATTATTTACATTGATCCAGTAGTTGGTATTTGAGCCCTCTTTACTGGGGATAACTTGTCCACTATATTGATTCTCCAATGGACGGTGAAGCTTTTTGGAGTCAAATTTTAACTGAGATCAAACCGCAAGTTTCTTTTCAGAATTTTAAGGCCTGGTTTTCTCAAACCAGGATTGACTCGGTTGCCGAAGGGTTGATTGTTTTAAAGGTTCCTTCATCATTCCATAAAGGTGAGATTCTCCGGCGGTATGAAAAAGTTATTCTGGAAACTGCCTCAAAAATCTTAAGCCGGCCGGTCCGCATAGATTTTAAAATCGACTCCAGTCTGGCATTAAAAAAAGCCCGGCCCGAATCCGAACCGGAAGACTATTTCCAGGTCCAGACAAAACCCCAACATCAGGCTTTTACTTTAAACCCTAAGTACACTTTGGAAAATTTTGTCGTCGGGCTGACTAATAATCTGGCTTTTGCCGCAGCCCAGGCCGTCACTGAAAATCCCGGTATTTCCTATAACCCGCTTTATATTTACGGTCCTTCCGGTGTCGGAAAAACCCATTTGATGCACGCCATCGGAAATGCCTTAATCGCAAGAAACCCTCAAACTAAAGCCGTCTTCGCGCCTTCTGAAAAATTCATGAATGATTTTATCGACTCTATAAAAACCAAGTCAACGGATGCTTTCCGCCATAAATACCGCTCCTGCGATATTATATTAATTGACGATATCCAATTCATCTCAGGCAAGGACTCGACCCAGGAAGAGTTTTTCCATACCTTTAATGATCTTCATTCTAAAAACTCCCAGCTGGTATTTACATCGGACCGGCCGCCTAACGAAATAGAAAAACTGGAGAGCCGGCTGGCCTCCCGCTTCCAGGGCGGATTGATGGTTGATGTCCAGTTGCCCGATTTTGACACCAGGATGGCAATTTTAAAAGCCAAACTGTCGGAGAAAGGAGAGGACCTGCCTGAAGAATTTTTAAATCTGATTGCCCAGGGAATTACTTCAAACACCCGCGAACTGGAAGGAAAACTGACCCAGATTTTACAAAGAAGGCGGCTGTCTTCAAGTTTACTGACAATTGAAGAAGTCAGACGGGTTTTAGGGAAAGGCGAAACCGAAAAACCGGCTAACTTAAGCCCTTCTCAAGTCCTGGAAAGTGTGACTAAGTATTTTAAAGTCAGTATGGATCAGATCACCGGCCCCCGCCGCCAGAAGGAGCTGGTCCTTCCCCGCCAGATTGCCATGTTTTTAATTTATGAGGAATGTAAAACCCCTTTCGAAAAAATAGGGGAAATACTGGGCGGAAGAGACCACACCACCATTATGCACGGTGTAGAAAAAATCAGGGAACTGGCCGGCCGGGATAGGGAAATACAAAGGGTGATGATAGAAATTAAGAATCAACTAAATATTAAAGATTAAAGTGTAAATATTAAAATCAGTTTATCCAATATAAAACTTCCTTAATTTTTGCATTGTAAATTTTAAATTTTACATTTGTTTTTTACTTATCCCCAATTTATCCACAAGTCCATAGCAGTTATCCCCAAACTTGTCCACCGGAATTTACGTTTTTCAACACGAAAGTCTTACCGAAAGTAGTCTCGAAACGGAGGGATCTCAACATACCCCCAGTTACTACTGATAGCTATTACTATTTTTTTATATTAAGTAATAAGGAGAGTTGTACACACTGTTTTTGGGGAAAACTTGTACAAAAACTGTTCAAATTGTAGAATTGTAAAACCTTTAATGGATAATTATTTAATCTATGCAGGATTAATACTTTTAGCTTTGTTAGTTGCTTATTTAGTAGGAAGGGTTCATTCCAGAAAACCGCAGGATATTCCACAGGATATTATTGACCTTTATAAGAAGGTGGATAACCTGCCACTGCGGATTCTGCAGACAATCCAGGGCTCAATCAATCCCCAGAAAGGTAAAGTCGCCGAGCTTTTAACTTACGCTGAGCTTAGGTATGATTATGACCGGATTATTCCGCTAGGCTGGCCGATCGATTTTATCGGTATAAAGAATAATGACCGGATTGATTTTATTGAAGTTAAATCCGGTGAATCATTTGTCTTGACAGACGAGGAGAAACATATTAAAAAGCTGATAATGGAAGGAAGGATTAATTTCCGCCTGATTAAGATTACAGAATCGGAAATAAATCAGTTCATGTCTGCCCGGACAAGATAATAGTAAAGAGTCAGGAGTGAAGAGTAAGAAGGTTATAGTAGTTTCAAGATGTTTTTTCTCTTTCCTCTTTTCTCTTCACTCCAAACTAAATTATGCACTTAAAAATTTTACAACAGGATTTAATAGGACCTTTACAGTCAATTTCCCGTTCTGTTGGTGTCCGGGCGACGTTGCCGGTACTGGGAAATATCTTAATGGAAACCGGTTCGGGGAAATTAAAACTTTCGGCAACTAATCTGGAAGTCGGTGTTATAAAGATGGTCAACGCCAATATTCTCGAGGACGGGGCCATTACGGTTCCCTCAAAAACTTTAAATGAAGTAATTTCCTCTTTGCAGGGATTGGAGATTGAACTCCAAACAGAAGGAGAGGTTCTAAAAATTAAAGCCGGTAAATTCAAAGCTGATTTGGTCGGGCTTTCTTCACAGGAGTTTCCGGCAATTCCCGGCTCCGATGAAACCGGTACGCAGATTCCCAAGGAAGTTTTTAAAGAAACTATTCCCCAAATCAGTTTTGCCTCGGCAGTTGATGAAGGCAGGCCGGTCCTGACCGGAATCCTGACGGAAATAAAGGATTCCAAATTTGAAGTTGTGGCAACTGACGGCTTCCGCCTGGCCCACAAAACTTACGCCAATGAAAAACTTAAAGGCATTAATTTTAAAGCCTTAATCCCAAGAAGAACTCTGGATGAACTGGTCAGGTTAATAGCCGAAGAAGATGAGTCTTTTGAATCGGTCGGATTCTCAACAACCGACAATCAAAATCAGGTGGTTTTTACCCTCGGTTCAACAGTTTTATCTTCAAGGCTAATCGAGGGAAACTTTCCTTCCTGGGAAAAAATCATTCCCGCCAATCATGTTGCAGTGGCTGTTACCGATAAAGAAGAACTGGTTAAAGGGCTAAAACTGGCTTCGGTTTTTGCCAAAGGTGAAGCTAATGTAATTAAACTTAAAGTTTCACCGGCCGGTATCAAACTGGCTTCCGAAACCAAGGAGTTAGGCAATCAGGATGATGAAATTGAAGCCAAAGTAAGCGGTCAGGAACTGGAAGTTGCTTTTAATTCAAAATACCTGCTTGATGCGGTCTCTTCTTGTCCGGGTGAGCAGTTGAATATTGAATTTTCAGGCAGTTTATCGGCCGCCCGGCTAAGTCCTCTTCCCGGCCAGGGTCTGGAATATATAGTGATGCCGGTACGCATTAATTAAGTTTTCCAAGATACAAGAAACAAGTTATAAACAAATCTCAAATTCAAAATATCAAACTATTTTGAAATTTGTATCTTTAAGTATTGTTTGGACGACTTGTATCTTGTTGCTTGGTTATTACGCGAAGCGGTTAAATGCCGGAGTAATTAACTATATTAAAATGCAAATCATAGCCTTTTCCCAGTGTTTTACCGCCTTTTAATTTGGCATCGGGCTTGATGAATAAAGTATAGCCCTGACCCAATTTATAAGGCTTTTTGGGGGTAATTATGGCAGTTTTAGAGTCGGCCGAAAGTTTTACTTCAACATCGGCCGGCGGGTCAAAAACCAGTTTGGTTTCCGGTCCGTTTTCCAGCTCGGCATTAAAATGAAGCTCAATAACTTTATCCGGCGCAAAAACCAGAGGCTGTTTTTTAAACAGTTCGGGCGGGGTGCTCGATATCAGCCTCGGTTCTCCGCCGGTATCTTCTGCAGTCTCTTGGGCTTTGTTTTGGGAATTATCAACTACCGGTACTGCCTGCCCCCCAAAGCCGAAGTTAAAAATAGCGATTAGAACCAGACCGATAGCGACAATAATAGCAATAATAATATTTCGTGATAATTTCATAACTCGATAATCTTTAAATTATATAACCATTTGACATCCTCTATCTGGTTTTGTTTTAGTAGGTTTACAAATTCGGCTAAAGCCTTTTTTTTGTCAATTCTATTATACTCAAGATAGACTTGGTTATTATAAATGTTGTACGTAACTTTAATATACTGGCCTTGGACAGGTAGTTTGTCAACAAAGTGTGATACAAGCAGGGATTGGGTGGCTATTTGTTGCTCCTGTTTGGTTGCCTCCTCTTGCTGTCTTAGATAGTCCTCGCTGTAAGTATTAAAACTGGTGTCAATTGAAGCTGTGGGCGAAATTGAAGGGGGCGCTAAATTAGGGAATGACGTTGGTTGGACAGTCTTAGGGAGGGGAGCAGGAGATTGGGTGGGTGAGGGGGTTGAAGTAAGGCTTGTCCCGATTACAATGACAGTCAAAAAAATTATTGAAAGTCCTAAGAGGATAGCTATCACTTTAAAATGAGTCATTAATTGCATAGATTTATTATCTCACCTTCTTCTTTACAGCATAAGCATACATCAAGGCTTGTCCAGCCCAGGGAGCGCTGGCAGGCCTGACAACTCCGTCCTTATTTTCACACCTCCCCGGATCTCTTAATCTTAAGGTATTGTTTGCCTGATTGACTCCGTCAATTACAAATATGTGGCCGAAAGTTGAGCCGATAATTAAATAACCTGCGTTAAGATACTCCTGAGCCCGTGACAAATTAAGCGGGACTCCGAGCTGATGATATTCGTAGCCGTTTTCGGGCAACAACGCTTGTATGGCTGTTTGCATATAACTGACATTATCCCCGCAAGCCCGCCATTTTCTTTGCTGGAAAGTTTTATCCATATCAGGGGGGGTAATCGTATCTCCATAAGCGCTAAAAATCATTGCCATAGTTGTGGGTCCGCAGCCCGCGCTAATCATGCTGCAGGTATTAGCCCACCGAGAGTCCCCCTGGCAATAAAAGACATAGGCGGGTTTATAACACATTAACGGGTTGCCCATTGGGTCATCACCGCAGTATTCTATTGTCGGAGTAAAACCTCCAATTGGTCCGATAAAGCCACCTTCTTCAGCCTGGCCTTGTTGGCTACAAATCGCCGGCTTAGTTGACTCATCAGCAGCGCCAACTCTAACGCAAGACATATTGCTAGTGTTTGTTCGCTGGGTTGTCGGGACACCCGTCAGAGATCGAGAAGGAGCTTGAGCTTGGTTTGCATCAGCTGCAGGTACTGTTTCAGAGCCGGGTTCTGTTATAGGAGGATCAAGGGTTTCAGTAAGTCCCGGCTCAAGTCCTTCAGTTTGAGCAAAAACTGACCTGCCTAAGGTCAGACTGAGAACAGAAATTAAAATAATCAATATTCCTTTTTTCATTCACTTAACCATTTATCGGCACTTTCTCTTACATAAGATTTATCTCCCCAGCTAATAATTACTTTTTCAGGATCGATGCCACTAGCTTTCATCCATACAAAGACATTTGAGGCAGCAGCAAGAAATAACTCTCTTTGAAGAGTATAATCTGTATCTGTTTCGTTAACCTGGTAATTAACCCCGAATATCTGGACATCCAGCACCCAAGGAGTGTTTTGGTATTGGGCGCTTGGGATAAGAATAGATATTGTTTTGCCGGAGGCAGTAGTAAGGTTATTTTCATAAGGCAGGAAAGGCAATATTCTTGCTATTTCTTTTTGAGACTGCCCAACAAGCGGGGACTGCAAATCAACTCCGCCCCCTTCGGATCCGGGCTTAAAAGGGACGTCTTTGGTTAAAATAGGTTTAACCTCCGAAGGCTTCAGGTTATTCAAACCAGGGACTGAAGAGGGGCTAAGGGTTGGCAAGGGAGAGGTTGGCACTTGGTTTGTATTGCTTCCTCCCCGGAAAGCAGCAACTAAAGCGAAGACCACGATCAAAGCTCCGAGACCAAACATTAAATAGAGTTGTGGTTTCTTAAATATCATAATCCTTCCTCAATCAAAGCCCTGACAACGCCCATTGCCCCGGGTCTTCCAAAGACCTCTGCAGGACTACACTTGGTCCTATCAAAGCAGTATATTTTATACATTTTATCGTGTGAGTGTGCCTCATCAAAGTCGGCCATTGCATAGGGGTCGTCCTCGCCTTTGAATTGAGGAGGACAAAAGCCATAAGGGAGTCCCTCTCCACAGTTTGCATTTCCTCCACCATTATACATAGACATTGCCTGCACGGCCTCAGGAAATGTAGACGGAACCTTATTGATTTTCTCAGCTAAATGGTTGGCAGCATAAATTGCACTATCTAGCTGATTGGAAAATCCACAACCTCCCCCGAGAGGAATGGGGGTTCCGGGGCCCGTGATACCGTTTGCGCATTTCTTAGGATCGATATCGGGCTCTACCTGGCCTATTTTTCTGCCGCTTACAAGGGATGAGTCAGGCCCCGGTCCGCTGCCGGCTTCTACAAAGTGCAAACCTGCCAAAATTTGCCAGGGAATCCCTGTTTGTGACGCAGCCTGTTTATAAATATCAAGAAGCTCAGGATGTTTATTATAAGCTGCGATGATTTGGGATTTGGTGTTTGTCCAATCCGCCGGAGGAGGAGTTAAGGGGTTCGGCAATAAACCTGTTATATCTGAAAAAGATCCTCCAAGTGCTCCTCGAGAAACTATGGTATAGCCTACGGTTGCCTGGTTAGCTACCCAGGTGTCGGTTTGGTTTACAATTGCTGAGAAAGTCATCGTAATCGGATAGTTGGAGTTTACTTTTCCAAGTTGCCAGATAATAGTATTTCCGTCAAGAGTGATGTTATCAGCTGCCGGGAAGCTGGTATCGATGATTGGTGGTGTTTCTACCGAACCGGGTTCACTGATTGACGTGGCATCCTGAATCTGAGCGGGATCGATAATTTCCATGGTTTTTGTTGACTTTGCAGAACCAGTTTGGTAGCTAATACTTGAAGGAGGGGTATCTTTGACGGTAACTTTATCAAGATAAGCAGAGGTGCATTTAATATTGTAATTAAGCACAATCGTATATTTAATTTCTTCGCCCAACCCAAAGCTCTCTTTACTCGCAGTTTTATTAAGTATTACTCTGCCGGGTTGCCCGCATTCACTATTAGCATCAATAATTGAATATATCCATGCAATTATTCCGATAACTGCCACGATTATTCCAATAATAACCCATGTCTGTGGCAAGAGTAATAGACGAGCCCCAGCCTGCATTCCGGCTCTTGCAGCTTGGGGTCCTAATCTCGGGAGAAGTTGGGCGGCAGCGCGGGTTAAAGTATTAATTAACGGTCTTGCCAGATTCCAGGCCAATTTGTCCAGTCCCCACTGCAGGACTTGTCCCAGGATTCCTGATCCGCTTGAAGCCCCTCCGCGAAGAAATGGAAGAATTGCTCTCCGGTTACGACTGTTTATTAACGCACTCCTTCCTGGTCGGGGGCCTCTTCCCGGAATAGTTCCCTCCGGGGCGGTGCGACGCATTGACCTGTTGGCAGCATTTAAGCGCTGGTTCATCCGGCCTGAACGGGGGGTCTCTGTTGCGGGTTGAGCAGTCGGTCGCTGAATTGACTGACGGGTCCTGGATAGCTTATCCTCCATGCTTTGGGTGGGCTGAGGACGCGATTCTTCGGGGCCGGAGAGTTTCTTTTTTGTGTCCTGCATTGACCTGTTGGCTTTGTTTAATTTTTCTTCCATCTTAGGGGATAATCCGGATCTTCGAATAATAAAGCGTGGGGAAGTCTGATTCTGTGTGTCCTGTGAGCCGGTGGAATCTTCCTGCTGTTCCTGCTGTTCTTCTTCCTGTCGCTGTATTTGTCCTTGTGATTCCTCAATCAAATCTTCTTCATTGACATTCTGAGGTTGTCTGGCAAGTTCTTCGTATTGTGAAACAGCCAGACTAAGGTTGTTGGCTTTATCCTGAAGATCAATAGAGCGGATATGGGTTGAAAATCTATTTGATGCTTCCAGGAATTCTTCTCTGGAAATAAAGCTTCTTTTAATTAGATTCTCATAATATTCGTCGGGGTCGAGTTCGTTGAAGGTGGTTAAACATTCACGAAAGAAGGAAATATCGCCTCTTTCAATAGCTGCTCTGGTCGGATCGCTAAAGTTGAGTTTTGGTACGCGTAAAGATTGTCCAGTAGCAACTACGCTTGGAGGAAGAGCTGCTTTTTCAAATTCCATCATCCTGGCTACACCCAGGGTTTTTCTGTATCTCTCCAGTTTTTGTTTAAGTAGTTCTAATACTTTGGAATCCATGTTGTTAGTTTTTGGTTATTAGTTGATAGATAATAATAAACATTTGTCTTGCCATGAACTCATAACTATGAACCTTTCTGCTCCAATACTTCCGCCGGGTTGGTCGTGATCAGTTTATGCTCTTCAGGGGAGGCGACGACGCTCATTGCTACGTGAGTCGGGCCGGCAAAAAATAGTCCCTGCCCGACGCCAGCGGATAAAAGTAGTAACTTTTCTCCTTCGGATAGATTAAAAACCTTGGCTACTTTTTCAATCGAAGCCGGAGCCTGTTTTAATAATACCTGAATGGAGGAATTGGAGATAATAGCCTTGCCCCGGTCTTCAGCCAGAAAATCTTCAACATCCTGAGTGATGGTCGTTACACCCAAATAATATTTGCGGGCTCTTTTGGCAATACCGACTAAGAATTCGGCGCTGTCTTCGTTTTGCATCATATACCAGGCTTCATCGACTACCAACAGCCGTTTCTGGACATTTTTGCGGATTTTGGTCCAGATATAATCTAAAATTAGATACATGGCTAAGGGCCGGAGCTGGTCGGCTAAATCCCTAACTGAAAAAACAATCAACTGGCTGTTTAACTCCAGATTAGAGGGTGCAGAGAAAATTCCGGCCAGGGAGCCTTTGATGAATCTTTCAAGTCTGTAAGCTAATTCCTGGGCCGACTTGTCTTCCATCCCGACGAGGACCTTATAAAGGTCCTCCATTAACGGAGGAGGCAGGTGCTGGGTTTTAGGATCCTGGGTGATTCCTTTCAAGCGGTATGTAGTGACAAGCGCCCGGTCTAAGATAGCGGATTGGGAAGCGTCGAGCTGGCCCAGCACCAGTTTCAGAAATCCGGTAAGGGTTAAGATCTTTCTGCCCAGTTCATTCTCACCCTCCTCGGCGATACTGGAAAGCTCAAAGGGGTTAATGTTAACCGCAGAATTGGAAGAAAAATCAACATAATCCCCGCCAACAGCCTGGCACAATTTTAGATACTCGTGCTCGGGATCAATGATAATTACCTGAGTTCCGAACATCAAATACCGGACAGCCTCGAGTTTAACCATATATGACTTTCCGGCGCCTGATTTGGCAAAAACGACACTATTGGCGTTTTCCAGACTGAAGCGGTCGAAGATGATCAAGCTGCCGTTATGTTCATTAATGCCGTAAATAATTCCTTCATTTGATGTCAGTTCGGAGGTGGTAAAAGGGAATGTTGTAGCCAGGGAAGTGGTGTCCATATTATGGTCAAGTTTTAAGACATCAAGATCAAGAGGCGCTGTCGAGTTAAAGCCCTCAACCATCTGAAGAGTAGTGGCCCGGGCAGTGATTGAAAGCGAGCCCAGGGTTGACTCTACCAGCTTGGAAATATTATTAAGTTCCTCCTTGTCTTTAGCCGGGACAGTTACATAAAGGGCTAGCCGGAAAAATCTTTCCGCACCTTTGACCAGCTGTTCCTGGAGGCTTTTAGCATCATCTAAAGCCACCTGGACTGCCGGATCAAGCGCCCGTCCCCGCTCCATATCGGTTTGGATAGTGGCTTCCATCTCGGCAATTTTTCTTTTTAAATCGTCAAGAATATTTTTGGAGGTTGACGGATAAATAAACATTGAGATGTTTAAAGAGTGCTCAAAAGAGATTAAAGGTTCCAGCCAGTTAGGTTCAACATAACGGGGGTAACCCGAGACGAAAAACGAGCGGTAATAGTGGTCGTTGACTCTAAGATAAGTAAAATCTATTTCTACTTCTCTCGGGGCGAGGGCGTCGGATAAAGTAAAATCTGTCGTTTCCGAGGTTACTTTGGATGCCGGCATACCAGGATTGCCGCCAACAAGCGGGTCTTTAATATTTGGTTTTTTGGTTATAAAAGGTATGTTCATATTAGATATGGTACTAGTTAGCTAGTTAGCTAGATACTAGATAGCCAGTTAAACTGCGATCTTTAGCCAACCTCATGCGGGAAGTTCCTCCACCACAAAAGGCGATTGTCTTTGGCTGGAAGATGAATATAGCGGTGTTTTTCGTTCTGCCGGAGCCGGGGTTGTGGCCCGGGACTGGGCAACTACCTGGGCAGGTGTTTCCCGGGGAGCCGGGGGCGGCGTAGGCGGAGCCGGGACGGGAGGTTGGGCAGGGGCGGGCTGTTTTGATAATGGTGGCAGCGGGGATTGGCTTGCCGGTACGATCCCGGCAACCTTACTAACCGGCTGGG
>C687J35174_10002303_pt1 | contig 27115 bp, 35 predicted proteins | sample RifCSPhighO2_01_FD_35174 | JGI IMG/M metagenome (IMG submission 35174) | reverse complement strand
GCCGATTTTTCCAGTTCATCCATTGAGGAACTAACTGGTTTGACTTTAATATTCTGCTGGAGCTTTCACCCTAAGGCAAGACCTTAGGGTATAACGATTAAGTAAAATAGCTCCCGTTTACTTTACAGCTTAGTATAATCAAACTAAGTCTTCTTCAGAGATAACTACAAAATCCCCTATGGCAATAATAGTATTATATGGAATAAGGATTTCCTTAGAAGGTGAAGTCTCTAAATTTAGGTTTCTAGTGTATGGGGTAGGATCACGCACAATGACTTGTATTAACTCCCCTGTGCGCGTCTCAAATGTGATGTCCTTGACAATGCCTAGTCTTTTACCTTCTTTTGTTACCACGAGTTTCCCTATAATGTCTTTTAAGGGCTTTTTATCAAGTGTCATGGTGGATTGAGCTATACCCTATATTTAAACTTTTCTTTAGTCGTTCGCTTATATTAAATGACAACTCTCACACCCCCTGGGTTCTCATGGAATAGATATGCTTATAAATTAAATATTAAATCTTTGTTTTAATAATATATATTTATAAATATTTATATTATATTATATATATTATTAAGATATATCTCTTAATATATGTTTATTTGTTCGTTTTATTGTGATAAATATGAAGTTAAAAAGTTTAAATTTTAGTTTCCATGAGAAGTGATGGTGTGAGGGACATAGTCAATTTTTATTGACATTATCAAATTTATTCTGGAATGTTTGAATTTCCACTGGAAATGTTGCTTAAGTATAGATAAGTTTATAATGAGTAGGGAATTAGATTAAATACAAGAGAGGTAGATATGGATAGGTTAGATCAGATATTTAGTTCGTTCACAAGTAAAAGTCTTTTTGAGAACAAAATGGTGCTCCAGTCTAATTATAGCCCTAATATGATTTTACACAGGGATGCGCAAATAGAGTCCGTTGCTTCTATTCTTGCGCCTGCACTTAGAGGAGAAAGAGCGAGCAACTTATTTATATATGGTAAAACTGGGAGTGGAAAAACTTTAAGCGTTCAGCATGTCGGAGCCAAAATTCTTGAGAAAATAAACTCTATGGGGAGTGATCATCTAAAATTAATTTATGTAAACTGCAAATTAAAAAAAGTTGCAGATACAGAATATAGAATACTTGCTGAACTTATTCATGAGCTCGGAGGAAGTGTTCCTGCAACAGGGCTTCCAACAGACAACGTATATACGCGTTTTGTTGATTTAATAGACAATAAAAAACAAATGATTTTAATCATTTTAGATGAGATAGATCAGGCAGTAAAGAAAATATCTGATAATTTCATATATACTCTAACAAGATTGAATTCAGAGCTAAAAAATGCCCAGATAAGTATTATAGGCATAAGCAACAGCCTTACATTCATGGATAATTTAGATCCAAGAGTAAAAAGCTCATTAGGAGAAGAGGAAATCATATTCCCACCATATAATGCTTTACAGTTGCAGGATATATTAAAAGAGAGGGCCGAAAAAGCTTTCAAGGCAGGAGTTATAGATGAAGGAGTGATAGCTAAATGCGCTGCCTTTGCTGCCCGCGAACACGGGGACGCACGAAGGGCGTTGGACCTTTTACGTGTTGCAGGGGAGCTTGCAGAAAGGGAGAATGGAAATAAAATATCTTTAATACATATAGATGCCGCCAATCAAAAGATAGAAAAAGACAAAATGCTCGACATAATTGAGAGCGAACCCCGGCAGTTTCAATTAGTTTTGCTTTCCATAATGCAATTGGATGGTGGGGTGAATGTTGAAGAGGGCATTTTCACAGGAGATGTTTATAATATGTACAAGGAAGTATGCGATAAAACGAGCAACGAGGTCTTAACACAGAGACGTGTTTCTGATATTTTAGCAGAGTTTGATATGCTGGGAATTATCAATGCCAGAGTTATAAGCAAAGGCAGGCAGGGCAGGACAAGAGAAATTAAACTTATGCTTGCTCCAGCTATAAAATCCAAAGCTTTCGAGATACTTAAGAAATCTTTGGATATGTAATCCTGATATATATCATAGTGATTACACATGTTTAAATAGAAAATAGAATTTTTTTATATTATGAATGAAGAAATACTTAAAGATATAAGGGAGAGAGGGCTACTTTTAGAAAAAGAGATTTTTGATTTACTGGCAAGTTTCAGTGATATAGTTGTGGCACGCGAGCTTCTTACAAGTCTTGAACAGAGTGCCGGGCAAAAATTTATTACGAAGTCGGTTTTAAGCAAAAACGTAGAATATATAAAAAAAGTAGTAAATCAGCTTCCGGGAGAAAATAAAGATTCTGTTGAGAGTGTGTTTGTGAGACTAGGTATAAGTTTAGAGGTGCACAAAGAAAGAGAAGTTAGAGAAATTAAAGAACTTGCTGCGTCCAAGGCAACACAGTATCAAGTTTATTATGCTGATACAAAAGCTACAAAGAAGCTGGAAGTAGGAGATTTTACGGGCAATTTCAGGGCAAGATATCAGCAATTACAGAGAATTTTAATGCAACGCGCCGACTTGACTAATCTTACATCAATAAATAAAATTTCTTCTGATAGGCAGAGCTTGAGCATTATAGGGATGGTGAAAGAGAAAAGAGTCACAAAAAACAAGAACATGATAATATCCTTTGAGGATCTTACTGGAGAGATAGGGGGAATGATTAAGATGGACAAGCCGGAATTATTTGCTAAGGCGCAGGAACTTCAGCTTGATGATGTGGTAGGCATTAAAGCTTCAGGAAATAAGGATTTGCTTTTTGTTCATGAGCTTTATTTTCCAGACAGTATAATAGAAAATAAAATGAGATTTGATGACGACGCATGCATAGCTTTTCTTTCTGACGTACACGCGGGAAGCAAAAAACATCTACCAAAAAGCTTCTCCAGATTTTTAGAATGGATAAACGGAAATGATTCTCTCGCCTTAAAGATAAGATATATTTTCTTTTTAGGAGATAATGTTGATGGCGTTGGGATATTTCCAGGACAAGAGCATCTATTAGCCTTGAAAAGCATGAAGGAGCAATATGATTTATTGGCAAGTTATTTAAAGCAGATACCTAAAAGGATAAATATATTCATGTGCCCCGGTCAACACGATGCATGTAGAGTTGCAGAACCCCAGCCTATAATCGACAGGAAATATGCTTCTGCTCTTTATGAACTTGAAAATCTTACATTGGTGACTAACCCCGCTCTCGTTAAGCTTATAGAGGGAAAGAAAGAGTTTAACATATTGATGTATCATGGTGCCAGCTTACATTCGTTCATAAACGAGATTGCCGAATTAAGAGAGCAGAAAGCTAATTTACATCCAGCCAAGGCAGTTAAACATATTCTGAAAAGAAGACATTTAGCCCCGACACATTCTTCTGTTATTTACATTCCTTCAATGGAGAAAGATCCTTTAGTAATAAGCGAGGTTCCAGATGTCATGTGCACTGGAGATATGCATAGATGTGATATTGACATTTACAACGGGGTCTTGATTATTACAGGAAGCTGCTGGCAATCTCAAACAGATTTTGAGGAGAAAGTAGGAAATGTTCCTGATCCAGCCAAAGTAAGCGTTTTAAATTTAAAGACGCGTGAATTAAACATATTAGATTTTCTGGATTCGGAGGAAGCAGTTAATGGAAATTAAAATAGGAATGGATTTAGATGAGGTAATAGCAGATTTTGTCAGAACTTTCTTGAGATTTTATAATGAAAGATATAATAAGAAGGTTGATTATAATGATATTAGAACATACAACTTCTGGGAAAACGGCGTTGGAGAAAACAAGAAAGACTCAATTAGATTGGTAGATGAATTTCACGATTCTGAATATTTTGATAAAATAGGATTAGTTGAAGGGACAAGAGAGTTTATATATAAAATTCATTCACAGGAAATTATTCCAATAATTACAGCCCGACCTCATAAGTATAGTATAAAGACAGAAGATTTTTTAACAAGAAATTTACCAAGAGGGACTTTTGAAGTCTTGTACTCTGGTGATTTTCACGGCGTGAGAAAAAATAAAGCCGATTTATGCAATGAAACGGGAGTAACGCACTATTTTGAGGATAATCTAAAATATGCTCTGGAAATTGCTCAGAGAGGAATAACTGTTCTCTTGCCCAACAGACCGTGGAATCAGGGTGAGACGAGCAGAAATGTTTTAAGAATAAAAAGCTGGAATGAAGCATATAAAATACTTGCAATCTCGGGAAGGAACTATGGATATTAATGAATATTTCAAGTTAATAGAGAAGGAAGTAAAAGATGCTTATGAAGTTGCAGGGAAAGCAAGAGAGAAAGGGATCGATCCTTCTACAAGTGTTGAAGTGCCTGTTGCAACATCATTGGCGGAAAGAGTTCTGGGACTCGTTTCAGTACTTTATCCTCAAATAATAGATGAAAGAATAGTCAAAAAGATACAAGAGTTAGAAGCATTGCACGGACCTCTTGATCCAGCAGTAGCTTTGACTATTGCAGAGGAAATTGCAAAGGAAAAGTTCTGCAAGTTCGCAAGTCATCATGAGGCAATGGAAGCCGGAATACGCGTCGCAATAGGATATCTCACTCTAGGATATGTTTCTTCACCCATTGAAGGATTTATTCAATTAAAGCTTAAAAAAACTTCCAACGGAGAGGATTATTTTGCCCCATATTATTCAGGACCTATAAGATCTGCCGGAGGAACAGAAGCAGCATTTTCACTTGTGATAATAGATTATTTAAGGGAGATTTTCGGATATGCAAGATATGATCCCACGGAATCAGAAGTGAAGAGAGGAATTCATGAGTGTTATGAATACCATGAGCGTATTACAAACTTGCAATATCTTCCATCAGAGCAGGAACTTGATTTTATCTTAAGAAATATTCCTGTTCAGATATCAGGGGACCCGAGCGAGGAAAGAGAAGTGTATAATTACAAAGATCTGCCAAGAATTGAAACTAATTTTATAAGAAGCGGATTTACACTAGTAACTGGAGAAGGGCTTGCACAAAAAGCCCCCAAGATATTAAAGAGAATACTGAAACTTCGTGAAAAAGGATTTAAGTTAAGCGACTGGGATTGGCTTGAAGAGTTCTGCAAAATACAAAAGAAGATAAAAGAGAACAAGAAAGGAGATGCTTCGCGAGCTGGGGCAACATATATTCAGGATCTTGTAGGGGGGAGACCTGTTTTTGCACATCCTTCACAATCCGGTGCATTCAGATTGAGATATGGGAGAAGCAGAACGACAGGATATTCAACTTTAGCATTGCATCCAGCGACAATGGCTATTACAGACGGGTTTATTGCAGTAGGCACACAACTTAAAATTGAAAAGCCAACGAAGGGATGCACAGTTGCTTCTTGTGATAGTATTGATGGTCCAACTGTGAGAATGAAAGATGGAAGTGTTCAATACATAAATGACCACGAAGAAGCCAAAAGATTATTCTCTTCCGTAGAAGAGATATTGTTTCTAGGTGATTTGCTTGTTCCATACGGAGATTTCTTTAACCGCAACCATATGCTGGAAAAACAAGGATATATTGAGCAGTATTGGTTAGAGGAGGTGAGAGCAGCAGAGGGAGAAAGCAATTTATTTCCATCTTTTAAGGAAGCAGTGGAAATTTCCACAAAATATGGCGTACCTTTGCATCCTTCATTTACATATTACTGGCGTGAAATTAGTTTTGAGCAGTTTACTCATCTTGTTGACTGGATAAGCCATAGTCATATAAGAGAAGGACTTTTAAATTTACCTTATGGCAGAGAGGAAAGAGAGAGGTTTGCCATAGGAAAAAGAGCATTAGAATTAATAGGGTGCGAACATAAAGTTGCAACAGAAAATGTCGTACTTGATTTGAGAAACACAGAGGCACTTCTTTATAATTTAGGAACAGAAAATGTAGAAATTTCATTGGAAGAAGGTTTAATGCGCATTCATCAAAAGATAAAAGAGAGTGTTAAGGAAACAAAGACACTAGAACTTTTAAACATGGTCTGTTCTGTAAGAATAGAGGATAAATCCGGGACTTTTATAGGTGCGCGCATGGGAAGACCTGAAAAGTCAAAATTAAGAAAACTAGTAGGAAGTCCACATGTGCTTTTTCCGGTAGGCGATGAAGGAGGAAGACTAAGAAGCGTTTTTGAAGCAGTAGAAAGGGGGTTTATAAGCGCAGAATTTCCTCTTTATTATTGTGATTCATGTCAATGGGAGACCATTTATCCAAGCTGTGAGAAATGTCAGAAAACATGTCGCACAATAACTGCAAAGAGCACATTTTACAATGGAAGCGAAGGAGAGGAACGCCCATATTCTAACAGGTCTATAGATATAAGGCATTATTTTGAGCAGGCAAAGAAGAAAACAGGTTTAAGAATGGAAGACTTGCCTGTTGTCGTCAAGGGGGTGCGTGGAACATCCAATAAAGATCACAGTTGTGAATATTTAGGCAAGGGATTATTGCGTGCAAAACATAATCTACATGTGAATAAAGACGGCACTATAAGATACGACATGACTGAAATGCCAATTACACATTTTAGGCCGGGAGAAATAGGGACTTCCGTTGCAAAAATTAGAGATTTAGGGTATGAAAAAGACATTCATGGAAACGCTCTTGAAAGAGAAGATCAACTAATAGAAATTTTTCCACACGATATAATTCTGCCTGCATGCCCTGAAAGTCCAGATGAGAAAGCAGACGATGTTTTTATGAATGTAGCTCATTTTCTTGATGATGAATTTGAGAAACTATATGGAATGCCTAGGTTTTTCAATGTGCGAAAAAGAGAGGACTTAATCGGAGCTTTAATGGGATGTATGTCTCCCCATACTTCCGCAACTGTTGTTGCCAGATTAATAGGGTTTTCTAAAGTACAGGCATTGCTTGCTTCACCATATATACACGCTGCAATGAGGAGAGATTGTGACGGGGATGAAGCAGCCGTCATGTTTTTAATGGATTTATTGCTAAATTTCTCACGTAAATTTATTCCATCTCACAGGGGGGGAACACAAGACGCTCCATTAGTTCTGAACATGAGAATCCGCGCAAATGAAGTAGATGATATGATATTTGATGTTGATGTTTCAGACAAGATTCCTCTTGCACTTTATAAGGCGGCAAATGAAAAAAAACATCCTTCAGAAGTAAAGATGGAGCAGGTGAAGGCACGATTAGGAACAGACAAGGAATTTACTGAACTGCACTTTTCTTATGATACAAAAGATATTAATTCAGGACCGTTGTGTTCAAGCTATAAGACTCTTCCCACAATGCAGGACAAAGTTGATGGGATGATGAATTTATGCAACAAGATAAGAGCAGTAGATGCAAGAGATGTTTCAAGACTCATAATAGAGAGGCACTTCATAAGAGACACAAGGGGTAATTTGAGAAAGTTTTCACAGCAAGGGTTTAGATGCGTAAACTGCAATGAGAAATTCAGAAGACCTCCATTGACTGGAAAATGCACGAGATGCGGAGGAAAGATTATATTTACAATTTCAGAAGGAAGCATATTAAAATATATGCAGCCCGCCCTTAATTTGGCAAGGGCTTACAAGGTAGAGCCTTACCTTCTTGAGAGTCTTGAGCTTACGGAAATGTACATACAGAGTATTTTTGGCAAAGAGTCTGAAAAACAAGAAGCATTAGGAAAATGGTTTTAAGCCGTCTGAAAAGTTTTTTCAGATTTGGCGAGAATTTCCTTATTTTTAGGCACTGGAGTTCTGATAATTTTAATCTTAAATTTTCCCAATTCCAGACTATAATCTGGAATTTGGCAAGTTACTGTGCTTTCTATGCTTGAATATCTTAAGAAGCCATCGTTTGAAAATCCTAACCCCATGTAATATTTTTCTATGTCTGCCTTAAGCTGATTTGAGTCAGGCATGTGTTCTATATCATCTAAAACAAATTCAGAAGCGTTTTCTTCAGAAACAGATTTTTCTATCAAAACAGAGCCGTATAATTGCTGTAAATGCAATGCTGCTCCGTCCTGTTCAGGATTTGACCGACGATACGGCTTTTTTAAAGGAAGAAATCCATCCGGCATAATCACTGCAACAATCTTCTCTAAAAGAGCCATGATTTAAAGATATTTTATCAGTATTTAATGATTATTGTTCTTTACAATCGGGAGATTATATCCAGAGATAATAATATATTGCCGGCAGAATAAGAGAAGCCATGAGGTTAATACGACGAGAGTTTGAACGAATACAGACAATGCCTACCGATGTTGCTGTCAGCAATATTATAAGACCGAGCCAGCTTGAAAATATAAATGTCAGTATTACTAATAGAATAATCACGATTTTACAAAATAAGGAATAATTAATCTTATTTAGCAGATTAGCCGCTTTTTTTGAGATGTATAATGCAATAAAGGATGCCAATATTATAGATATTAACACAACTATGAGAATTGTAAACAGATTTTGCAAGGTAATTGTTTTGAGCAAGTCTTGAATTGCTGCAGCCGAACCTGAACGCGCACGCGATATAGCATAAACTGCCACGAAACTAAGAGACATTACCAGAACATTAATTGCTCCAAGAAGAGCCAGAAATCCGCGATTGTTTTGCTGAACAATTTCTGACCCTATAACTGCCGCATGGCCTGAACCAATGCCTGGGAGAAAAGAACAGAATGGCGCTGAAATCAGGGCGCCAAGAAAAGAGCGGGCGGCTTCTTTTTTTGAGAGAGTTATCTTTTTCAATGGAAGTATTTTTTGTTTTTTAATTTTCTGGGTGTTTTTTACAGAGAGAAAGAGGGAAGAGAGTCCAAAAAGCCCAGTTAAAAGGGGAAAGAGGGGCTCTTTTACAGGAAGGTGAAAAGTGAGAAGGCCAAGCAAGCCAGAAAGAATGAAAACAAGCGAGGCGAAAAAGGGACGTTCTTCACGAAGCACAAGGTAGAAAGAGATGAAGATGAGTATGAATGGAATGGATGTTTTTAGAGCCGTATAAAGTGCAGGAAGAAACAGAATATATATTGGAGTTACAAGAATGAGAATAATTAATCCTGTAAAGGCACCATAGAGAGTATAAATCAAAGCATCATGTGCTCGGCCTTCAAGCAAGAGCTGATGTCCGGGAAGCACAGCGAGAAAAGAGTCTTCTTCAGGCACTCCAAGGTAAATAGAGGGTATAAAGTCCAGAATTACATGAGTTAATGAGAGAGCAACAATGAAAGTGACCAGGGCAAGCGGAGAAAATGGGAGCGAGGAAGCAGAGGCAAGAAGAAAAGCAGCAATTAAGTTTATATGTATTCCGGGAGCGAGGCCTGTAAAGGCTCTGGGATGCGTATAGAACTTTTATCAATTATAACGACGGTATTTCCATATAAGGAGTTATTTTCATGTAAAAAAGCCTTGGTTTGAAAGTAGTCTTTCATTTTAACTCTTCCTCTGCTTATTTTCCGACGGTGAACCTTTATTTTGATTTGAATTCCCAGCCTTTTTATGCCTGTTTTCTGTGGTTTTTGCTACTTTGAAATCGTTTATCCCCTTAATATCTCTTGTTTTTCTAAAGTCTATATCAACACTCTTGTCCATACTTTCTTGATAGATTAAATCATGGACTTTTTTTAAGTATTCTAAAAGCGTCTTACCCTTTTCTATATTTTCCCTCTCTTCTTTTTCCTCTTCTAAACTGCGATTACCACCCATAGAGAAGTCATTATGATAGATATGTTCCATTCTTGCTATGTCTGTCCAAAGACGCAACTTGCCTTCTTTGTCATGATATGGAAAAATTAAATCTAACTTTCTAAGTTTGTCAATGTGGGGTTTTAAGGAATTGTGCTTTATTTTTAATGCGTCTGCTATTTCCAAAATACCATAACCCTCAGGACTATTATTAACATTTTTAGCAGTAGTTAATTTTTCTAGTATTTGTAAATCTATGCTGTCAAAATAAATTTCTGCTCTCTCCCCAATGTTCCTTTTTCCTTTAGTCATATTAATCTTACCTTTTCAATCCTTATAAATGTTGCCTCAAAAAGAATAATCATTCAAACGAGATTGTAAGAAAGATTTAAATACCTACTATCTTAATATATACTGAAACGATATCCTGTTTCATTACAAAAATGGAAAAAGCAAACCCAACAATAAGAATACAGAATAGAATTATTGAAGTTATTAAGAAATCAAAAAGACCAATGTCAATAACAGCGATAGCTAAAAAAGCAAATACAGGATTTAATGAAACCAAAAGGTCAATTGATTTTTTATATAAATTAAAGGTTATTGATTTAGTTATTTCTTCTGGAAATTCAACTATAGTTATTCTAAAAAGAGGAGAGCAAAATGCAACAACCTGAATTTAAGTCAAATGGTTATAAGAAAAATGACTTATTGCAAATAAGAATAGATAAGCAACAAAGAGAAAGGTTGCAGGCTCTTGCTTCTGCTTCTGGCTTCAAGTCCCTCTCTGATTATATTAGAGTCAATTTGTTAAATCCCAGTCAAGAAGCTAAGCTTAATAGAATTATAGAACTGCTTGAAAAAAATAAATCTGGTGAAAAAAATGAGTAATAAAACAGCTTTTGAATTTAATGCGTTTGTAAAGGAACACAAAGCACAACTTAAGGAAGTCAAAGATATGCGTTGTTTTACAGAACTGACAGATGCTTTGGAATTTATTATGGAGGACTATTGTGAAATATACAAGATAAGGGTGGAGCAAAAAACGGAATATGTAGGTAATAAGTTTTTAGAAGAATATGAAAAGCAACTTATAAAAGTTGCTAAAAAGTTTAATCTTGCAACTTTGATAGACGCTTTGGAGTTAATATTAGAGGACTATTGTAAAAGAAATAATATCGTGGTGAAGGAAAAAATAAGTAATGCTCAATCTCAACAACTTGCAAAGGTTACAGAGCATGAGCAATACGATCCGACAGTGGATTATTCTGCTAAGATTATAGAATTGTTAGAAAAGTTGCTTAATGATAAGGAATTGCAGGAGAAAATTAATAGGGGCAGGAGAAATTAACATGGAAGATAAGGTTTCAGGAAATAAGGAAGTTTGGATTTCTTACACAGATGATAGTGGCTTGGAAGTTAAAGGATTTTTTATTATTTTAGAGCAAAATCTTAATTTTGTAAAAATAAAATCTGGTAGCAACATTCTCACTATCCCCTATCACAAAATAAATAAAATTAAGGAGAGAATATAATGGAAGAGAACTTAGGAACTTGCAAAACTTGTGGAAAGGACAGTGCAACTGTATTGTATAAATGTGAAATGCCTGATAATGATACACTATTTCTGACATTTTGCACTCTGGAGTGTTTAGACTCATTCTTGAAAACGGATTTCATGCGTAACCTAATTAAAGAAAGAATGGAGAAGATGAAATGACTCATAGAATCCTTGTGCAAATGGGTTTAGGCAATGTATTTTGGGTTAAGCCACATAATTTGATGGGAGTGTTACAATGATAATTAATTATAAGGGAGGTATAAAAATGAAAACTAAATTAACCAGCCAAAAGTTTTGTATGCTTTGTTGTTGCAAATTTAATAAAAAACTTCATCCAGTGGTATCTATAACCCTAAAAAGAGGGGAAAATGAAGCATTCTATTTTTGCAGTGTAGGATGTCTGGTATCTTGGCTATCAAGATTTGCCAAAATTACAGCTAAGAAAAATAAGAAAGCTAAGACTTTGTCTATTCAGCTTGTCACACACATAACCGCATAGCATAAGTAAATAATATTTTTTACAACAATGGAAAACGATAAACCTAAAGCGCCCAATATTGAAATAGAAAATGAACAAATTCAGCAAGATAAAAAGAAATATTTAGATTATCTTTTTTACACAATTGGAAAACAGCAAGAAGACTTTGATATAACCTTTTTATCAAAAGAAAAAGCTAAGCCATGGAAAAAGTATAAAGATATTTGTTTTAATATTGACAAAAATAAAGCCTTTTTTAATTCAATTAACGTAAGAGGCATATTGTCTTGTGAAATTGTAATAGATTTAGATGATGAAAAACAAATTGCAAATATTAATAATATTTTAGATGATTTAGAAAAAAATGATTTTTGTTATAGCTGTTATAATACTGGCAGTAAAGGATACCATATTCATTTGTTCTTTGATAAAACATTAACTGAAAAAGAAAAAGAACAATTTATTAAAATATTTGGTGGTGACCTTATGAAAAAGAGCAAAAGAAATCTTATTGCTTTAGAAAACTATCCTCATTGGAAGACTGGAAAGCTAAAACAAATATATGAAGAAAAAAATGGAGTAAATAATTATTCTATATTGAAGGTTTTTTTACAAAATAAGGAAGAAGTAAATTTAGATTACAGGGAAGATGCTTACAAAGAAGGAGTAAAAGCAACACCTACGCAAATAAGCGGAATAACTGAACAAATTGTTTCTAAAATAAAGCTTTCTGATTTAGCTCTTGAATATGGATCTAAAAAAGGTGAAAAAAGTAACAAATATCATTGCCCATTTCACGATGATAAAGATCCAAGCCTAAGTATAGATGACAGCAAAGGTTTTTGGAATTGCTTTGGTTGTGAAAAGAAAGGAAACATTGTAGATTTTATTGTTGAGGCTGAAAACTGCACACCTCTGGAAGCAACAAAGAAGTTAAAGGAAAAGGCAGGAATAAATGTTTCTTATAATAATAAGAACAGTTCTCCAAGTTTTAATGACTGCATAACTTCATTTATTAAAGAAAATCCATTTTTCTATGATGAGCACAATACCTTTTGGCAATGGGATTTTCAGAACTGCAAATGGAAGTTCTCTGACGACATTAACCTGTTAAATAATTTTAAGTTTTGGAGCACAAGTAAAAATTATGATTGGGATATATTAAATTCAAGAATCAGAACACTGTTGATAAATTCTTTTAAGCAACTTGGTCGTATAAATATACCTAAAGATGTTCCGCTTACATGGATTCAATTTAAAAATAAAATATATGATTTTTCAAATGAACAAGAACTTGATGCTACACCAGATTTCTTTTTAACTAATCCGTTGCCATTTGCTCCTGCCGATAATGATAGCACTCCAACAATAGATAAACTATTTCGTGAATGGGTTGTTCTTGAGGGTGTGCAAGATGAGACTTATGTCCAGACACTTTACGAAATTGTTGCATATTGTTGTTCATCATACCAATTTCTTCAACAGCTTATCGCTACAACAGGAAGCGGAGCAAACGGCAAAGGGACTTTTACCAAATTAATTGAAAAATTTTTAGGCAAAGAAAACTACTGCTCCAGCAATTTAAAGGCACTTACAGAACGAAATTTTGAAACATCTGGGTTATATAAAAAACTTTTGTGCATCGTTGGTGAAGTAGACAGCTCTGACCTTAAAAATACAAATATGCTAAAGCAACTTTCAGGGGAAGACTCTATCCGTTATGAATTCAAAGGCAAAACTCCGTTTACAGATGTTTCATCAACCACTATGTTGATATGCACAAACTCTCTTCCATTGACACCTGATAAAAGCGATGGCTTTTATCGTAGATGGATGATAGTGGACTTTCCACACCAGTTTCCAATTAAACGGGATATTTTAGCACAGATACCTATTCAGGAGTTCTCATGCCTTGCAAGAAAAATTATTAATATTCTTGTAAATCTTTATAAGAAAAGTGAATTTACCAATTCAGGAACTATTGAGCAAAAGATAGCCCGATATGAAAGACGTTCCAATCCACTGGCTCTATTTATTTTATTGAGATGCGATGAGGATTCAGGAACATTTTTATCTTTGCGGGAATTTTCTAATGAGTATAATGCTTATTTAAAGTCCCAACGTCTACGCCAGACCAATGTCCGTAAAGTTAGTTCTTTGTTGCGGGATACTTTGGGCTATGATTTAGGCAACCGCAATTTGGATGGTAATAAAAACACCTCAGTTCGTTGCATTTTGAATTTAAGCTGGAGATTAGAACAACCAAATGTAGAGCACCTTATAGAAAAATCAGATATTTCCGATATTTCTTTAGAAAGTAAGGAACAAAGAAATATCGAAAATATCAGTTCCAGAGATATACCGCCTATTATTCAGGGCATTACTAAAGGAAAAATAGGCATAAATTCAGATAACACACACCCTCTAAATAACCTTGGAAATGATAAAACGCAAGAAATAGACCCTGTGAGTAATGATAAGGAAGCGGAGAATAAAGAAAATTCTTAAGAGGCTTACAAAATGAACCAAACAATAAACACAACAATAACAAATGCACCAACCTTTTTTAATTGTATAAGTAACAGCAAAGGCATAGAGAACTTAATCTTGGGCTTAGCTATTTTTAGTTTGTGTGAGCTAGTTATTATTCTTATTTTGTTTTGGGTGCTAAAGAACAATTGGAGAAAAGCCAATAGTCCAGCTGTAAGCCAATAGTTGTTTTTGGTAGTTTTATTTATTTACAAGCAATTTCTTCTCCATTATTGTAACCCTAGCATAGATTAGTCTCCTGATGGCAGTGGAAACAAATTTATTTTTCTTGTGAATGTAGTTTTTATTATTCTTCTTTTCTACATCCAAATCTTTCATGCTTTGTAAATAAAGTTTCTCTTCTTCTGGAACAGCAAGCTCTATAAATCTCTTCCAAGTTTCTTCAAATTCTGGTGGAATGTAGAATGCAAAGTTATGGAAGTTTTGATTACTCATAACTAGATTGGGTTACAGAAGCTTAAGAATATTATTATTTTATAATATATTATGAAATAATCTATAATATATTATAAGTTATTAGTGATTTCCCAAACCTATATATAAATGAAAACAAATAATTTCTGATATATTTTTGCAGAACATATATAGGCAAGTTTTTTACAAGTGTCAGAATCATAATATTTTTTAATTGGTTAATTTATAAATAACAGGAATAATAAAAATTCCATACACAAAAAACATAGGACAATTAAAAAATGGCAGACAAAACAATAATCTATATTAGGACATCCACAGAAGAGCAAACCCCAGAACTACAAATAAAGGATTGTGTAGCTCTAGCCAACAAGTTAAATCTTAATGACCATGAAGTAATCTCAGATAAGCAAAGTGCATGGAAGGACAATATAGAAAGGCAAGGCTTTGAAAAATTAACAGAGGCAATTAAGAAGCAGGAAGTTAAGAGTTTAATCTGTTGGGACTTAGACAGGCTATATAGGAACAGGAAAAAGCTTATTGAGTTTTTTCAATTCTGTAAGATATATAATTGCAAAATTTATTCTGCAAGACAAGATTGGTTAGAGAGCTTAAACAAAATACAGCCACCATTTAATGAGATTATGTTTGACTTAATGCTTCAAATTATGGGATGGTTGAGTGAAGAAGAGAGCAACAAAAAATCTATGAGAGTTAAAAATGCTGTAAGGCAAGACGGGGGCATAACAAAAAGTTATCTAGGCAACAAGTGGGGAAGGAAGACAATAGAGAACAAAAAGATGATTGAAGACATTTTAACCTTACACAAGCAAAACCTCTCCATGACTAAAATAGCAGAGCAAGTATTCTACAATGATAAAAACAATAACAAAGTAAATCCTTCACCTTCTTTAGTTTGGAAAATAATAAGAAATAATAATATTATAAAATAATAATTAAAATGAAACAGACAAAACACTCAAGTTCAAGTGATATTGATTTAATCTCTAAACATAAATGTGAAGTTTGTAAACGTAGAATTGCTAAGTTAATAAAATGGGGCAAGTATATGTGTAAAAAATGTGATAAGTGAAGTTAAGATAATTACTCAAACAAAGTAAAATTATCTTCATAGGGACTTTTTTCATCAATCAACACTCTGAAAGACCTTATGGCTGTATCCTTAATTGGTTTTTTATGTTCTGAATTAATCCAAGTCTGATGTTGTGACTTAACATAATTAGCTACTTCTTTTGCAGGAACAAAAAAGGTTCTTGGTTTTTGACTTTTATCTTTTGGTAAAAACACAAAACAAAATATTAAAGAATTATCATTTAAATCTTCATGTTTTTTATCCATCCACCAATTAATATTTTTACCACCAAACAACTTTTCATTCATTACTGTTCCTGTTGTCTTAACTTCTACCTTGAACTGTTTATTGTTTCTTGGATTTAATAGCAAAATATCAACACCTTTTGTATTACCCAACGTAAAAGTAGCTTCATAACCTTCTAAGAAAAGTCTATGCATAGCATAAAATTCTCCAGCTAAATTTATATTGTTTGATTTTACCATAATCTTTTTCCTTTCAACTATTTAATTTAAGAGCAACAAACCTTTTTAATTTATAGGTATTAAAGTTCAAGTTAAATAAGTCTAACATCATTAGAGCAAAGACTTTTTAATGCGATATTCTTACTTTTTATATGCCAATATTAAACTGGATTGGAAAAGAAGCAGTTGTAAATCACGATAAAGAGGTTCCTTTTAGATTGCTAAAGAAAGTAAAATCTTCATCTGTAGGTGAGAACTCTCAAAATCTTATAATTCATGGTGACAATTTGGAAGCTCTTAAAGCTTTGATGCCGTATTATCAAAATAAGATTAAATGTATCTACATAGATCCCCCGTACAATACAGGTAATGAAAGTTGGGTCTATAATGATAAAGTAAATTCTCCTAAAATAAAGAAATGGTTGAAACAAACTGTCGGAGCTGAAGGAGAAGATTTATGCAGACATGATAAGTGGCTTTGCATGATGTATCCAAGATTAAAACTTCTTAGAGATTTATTAGCTGAAGAGGGAGTTATCTTTATTAGTATCGATGATTCAGAACAAGAAAATCTTAAACAACTTTTAAATGAGATTTTTGGTATAGAAAATTACATTAATACTCTAGTTTGGAGAAAAAAGGCAGGAGGAGGCAATGATAATAGATACTTTGCAGTTGAACACGAGTACATATTTTGTTTTGCTAAAGATAAGGAGCAACAACCAAGATTCTTAACAAAACTAAATGAAAAAACAATTAAGGATTATAAACTAAAAGATGATAATTTTCATAAATGGGGAACATATAAATTAAAAAATCTATATGAACCTGGTATAGACCAAAACAGACCAAATCTAATTTATCCTATTAAAGCACCAGATGGTACTATGATTGATATTTCTCCAGGTATTTGGAGATGGAGTAAAGAGAGGTTTGAATTTGAAAAAAACAGAGGAAAAGTTGAGTTTAAGAAAGATAAGAAGTCTGGAAAATGGAAAGTTTTTTATAAATTGTATATTTATGAAGATGGAGAAGATAGAAAAACTGTTCCAAGAAGCATATTGACTGAATACGGGATGAATGCTCAAGCAGCTCAAGAATTAAAAGAGCTATTTACTGATAAAATATTTGATTATCCTAAACCTGTTAATTTAATAAAACATTTAGTAGATATCACTTCAAACAAAGATTCTATTGTTTTAGATAGTTTTGCGGGTTCAGGAACAACTGGCCATGCCGTTATGCAGTTAAATAAAGAGGACAAAGGAGAAAGAAAGTTTATTTTAATAGAAATTGGAGAAAAATTATTAGAACCAATAATGGTTAAGAATCTTAAAATAAATAGTACGGAAGAAATAACTAGAGAAAGAATAAAGAGAGCTATTCAAAACGGAAAGTATAATGACGGATTTGAATATTGTGAACTTGACAAACCATTATTTAATGAAGACGGTCAAATAGAAGAAGAATGTAGTTTTGAACAATTAGCAACATATATTTACTTTACAGAAACTAACACAAATATAAACAAGAAATTAATATCAGATAATTTAATAGGAGAATATAATGATATTGAATACTATTTACTTTTCAAAGAAAAGGGTAAAAACATTCTAAATAAGAGTTTCTTAAAAAAGCTACATAAGAACGATGGGAAAAAGGTAGTTTATGCTGATAAGTGTATGTTAGATAGCAAAGTATTAGAAGTGTACAATATCCAGTTTAAACAGATACCTTATGAGGTAAAGGTTTACTAAAATGGAACTAAAGAAATATCAACAAAAGGCAATAGATAAAGTAAACAACTACCTAACTGAAGTAGGAAAATATGGTCCTAAACATGCTTTTATATCTATAACAGAGAAACCTTACAAAGAGGAATTCTTTGGTGAAAAAGTACCCTTTATTTGTATTAAGATACCCACCGGTGGAGGTAAAACTCTTGTAGGATGTCATTCAGTTACTGATATCATGGATTTATTTATTAAAGAGAAGATGGATAAAGGTATTGTTATGTGGTTTGTTCCTTCTGAAGCTATAAAATCACAGACTTTGAGAAAGTTTAAAGATAGGAAAGATATTCATAGACAGATATTAGATGATTACTTTGACAATAATGTTAAGATATTTTCAATTGAAGAAGCATTAAAGATAAGAAAAGAAGATGTTGGAGATAATTTATGTATTATAATTTCAAGTTTAGATGCATTTAGAAAAGAAAAGTCAATTCAAACAAAGTATAAAGTTTATCAGGAAAATGGTGCTTTAATCAATCATTTTGAGAATATTGAAGAAAATGATACTTTGGAGAAAGATGAATCTGGAGTAATCAAATCTTTAGCAAATGTAATAAGATTAAATAATCCCCTACTAATTTTAGATGAAGGACATAGAACAAAGACAGAACTTTCTATAACTTTTTTAAAAGAATTAAATCCTAGTTTTGTTATAGAATATACTGCTACTCCAAGACTTGAAAGTAATGTTTTAGTTGATATACATTCTTCAGAACTTAAAGAGGAAGAAATGGTTAAATTACCATTAGTTTTAGAAAGTCATACTCAATGGCAACAATCGGTACTTCAAGGAGTATTAAGAAGAGAAGAATTAGAAAAGATATATAACAAAGAGAAAAAAGAGAAAGTGAGACCGATTGCTTTGTTACAGGCAGAACAAGAAAAAGAAGACGATAATAAGATAACTGTTGGTAAACTTAAAGAATTTTTAATAAAGGATAGGAAGATACCTGAAGAAGAGATTGCGATTAAAACATCAAAAAATAATGAATTAGAAGGTATTGACTTATTTGCTAAGAATTGTAAAATAAAATATATCATAACAGTAAATGCTTTAGCTGAAGGATGGGATTGTTCTTTTGCTTATGTACTTATTTCCGTTGCTAATATTGGTTCAAAGATAGCAGTAGAACAAATAATTGGTAGAATTATGAGAATGCCGTTTGCTAAAAGAAAAGAGAATGAAGAGTTAAACAGGAGTTATGTTTTTGCTTCAGCAAAGAATTTTAATGAAGCAACTAATCAGATAATTTCTGGACTTGAAAGTAATGGGTTTAGTAAATATGATTTGATAAGTGCAACTGATAGTAAAAAGAAATATGAATTTGATGTTGAAAGAAGAATAAATGAAGACTTTGCAGTTCCAATAATGGCTTATGAAGATGATGAGCTATCCTTTGAAGGACTTATAGGAGAAGATTTTGAATTGTCTAAGCAAGATTTTGATATTGATTTTAAAGCTCATTATGATAATGATGGTAAAATAATTATAGATATAAAAGAAGGGGATAAATGGTCAAGAAGTTCTACTCAAAGTGTATTACATATAAATTATAAAGACAAAAATTGTACAAAAAAAGAACTTGTTCATTGGTTAGATAAAAAATTAACATTTAAAATGTTGGACAAGGAAGATAAAGTAAAATTTATTGACAAAGCTATTGATAAAATTAAGGGATATACTATTCAGGACTTATCTATAAACAGATATGTTTTGCAGGAAAAATTAGATGAAATTATTAATAATATATTGATAGTTCATTCTAAGAAAGTCTTTGATAAAGCCATTAAAGATGGAAAAATAAAAGTTAAAGAATTTGATGTATTTCCTGCAACTATAACCTTATCTGAAGAAATGCCTCAAGAGTTTAATAAAAGTTATTATAAAAAGTTAGATAAATTGAATAAAGAAGAACAAAGGTTTGTTGAGAGAATTGACTTAGAACACTTATCAAATATTAAGTTTTGGATAAGAGTCAGGGAGAAAAAAGATGATTGCTTCTATCTTAGGGGATGGAAGAAAAATAGGTTCTATCCAGACTTTATTGTTGTAACAAAGAAAGGAAATATACTAGCTTTGGAATGGAAGGGAGAACACTTACAGGATAATTCTGATACTGAATATAAGGTAGAAGTTGGTAAGATTTGGGAGAAGTTAGGTAAAGGTAAGCTACATTTCTTCTTAGTTGGAAACAACAATGTTGAAGAAGTATTGACGGATATAAAAGAGCTATAATATATGTGTATAGTGTGAGAAGGTTTAAACGATAATTCTTTATATTACCTTTTTATTAGTTTTTTTATGGAAATTAATGATAAAGATCTTAAAAAAAGGGTTAAGAATGACTTATTAAAATTCGAAAAATATTGGAGTCTTCCTAGAATAGAACAAACAATCAAGAAACTTAAGAATATTAGTAAATTAGGTCTGAATCCAGAAAAGGTTCTTGTTGAATGTTTAAATGAGAAAAATTATAATTTAGATTCAAAAAAACCTTTCAAGTTCAATGCTTCCTCTTTATTAAATCATGATATAAAAAGCTTAAAAAGGGGAGCTAAATATATATTCACTTTAGACAGACTGTTAGGTATATTTTTTAAAATAGTACCAAATTATAGTCTGAAAAGATTAAGAACTCAGTTCATGAATAATTTTGCAGACTTTGGTTTGATTTTATGTTTTGCTGAATTTTGTTATAAAAGAAATATTAAAATCTTAGAATATGAGCCTACAAGCCCAGATAATAAAACTAAAAAGTTGGATTTTAAGATTTTATTAAATCAAAGAGAAGTATTTGTAGAATGTTTTTCACCCATAGAAAGCATGGTTAAAGGTAAAAACATTGAAGATAAGATTTATAGGGAAATAGAAAAACATGATTTACAATACTTTAATCATCCTCTTATATTTGTAATAAATATTTCTGAACCCTCTTGGTCTAAAAACTTCTGGAATAGGGGATTTATTAGTGATGAAATGTTTGAGCCTATAAGAAGAATTGAAAGATATGAAATATATTATCCAAAAAGATTTTATCATTTAAGTGCTGTTATAATTAAATATTGGGATATTGGAAAAGTTTTTTTGAATTTTACACTTTGGAACCCATTAATGCCTAAGGAGATGGATATATTGACAAGTAAACATTCAATCTTCAGAAGAATATTTGAAAATTTAAGGAGATTTTATTAAAATGACAGAAGATTTAAAAGAATTTGATAAACTGATTAAAGAAAAAAAGATTTCAGATGTAGATGATATGCTTGAAGAATCTAAAAAACTCACAAAAAATATTCCTGAACTAAAAGAAAGACATGAAAAAATTGTGGTAGCCAGAGGAAACGTTCTTGAAGCCTCAATTAAAGTTGAAATGGCTTTTGATGAACTTATAACAAAAACTGGAGGAGAAGACCTAGTTATGAACTCTGAAAAAAAGGAATTTCATCTTATCACTGGAGTAAAAAAAGAAAATGAACTGGGAGGTCTTGGATTTAAAACAAAAGTAAATATTATTAGAGAAATTATGAAGAAAGTAGATGATGAGGCAACATATAGTGCATATCTTCAAAGCAAAGAATGGGAAGATAAGGATAAGAATTTTATAAATCACTTTAAAAAATGTAGCAAGTGTGGCAGTACAGAACAATTATATTCTCACCATATCAGCTATGAAAATTTTGGTAAGGAAGAAGTGGAAGATATAGAGGTCTTATGCTGGTATTGTACGCTTGGAAGGAAGCAAGAACCAATAAAATTACCAAATCAACCTGAACCGCCATTACTTAAGGATTTAGAGAAATTTGTTGCTCTAAGAGATCTCTTTGCACATGCCCCAGTGAGTTGGTTTGCTAAAGAATTAGAATTTGATGGAAATCCTAAATATAATCATTTCTTTAAATTAGATCAAAAATGGAGAAGCATACCTATAGCCATTAAAGAGTTCATGAGTTTACAAAAAGAGATATTGGAGCTTATTACAGTTTACATCAAATCAGTAATATTAAAAAGAGAACTATATTCAAATATTTTATTAGGAAAAAGCTATGGAGAAATTTTAGAGGATGCTAAGAATTTTAATAATAAAGACAAAATAGCTTAATATAATAAAATAATGCTCCTTTGCGTCCACATTTTATAAAATAACCTCTTTTTCATCAAGATAATCCTTTCTCACCTTCAATAGTCTTAGAGCTGTTTGAAAATCAAGAGCAGATATTTCTCCTCTTGCATATCTATCTTCTAAAATTTCAATGGGGCTTTTTTCCTTCTTTGCTATTGTTGGAATTTTATAATTCAAAGCATTAACAGGATTATTCTCAAACATCTGTGTTCTTATTGGAGTATTGAATGCAAAATCAATAGTCTCTTTTTTTATTTTGTCTGAAACCTTTGCATAAATTTGGGTGGTTGTAACTTGGTTATGTCCAAGAAGATTAGCAACAGCATATAAATCTCTTGTTCTATCATAAACATATTGGGCATAGAAATGCCTAAAATGGTGGAATCTAAATTTATAGACTGCCTTCTTCTTGCCTGTTCTCTTTTCTATCACTTCATAATCTTTGAAATCAAGACTTGCTCTTGTTCTTGCTTCTCTAAACCATTCATGTAAAGTCTTTGTTCTTAAATGATTATCAGGTGAGTTCATAGAAGACAAAAGATATTTACTGCCTTCAATAACAGACAGCCATTTCTTTATTGGAGAAATAGATGCTTCTGGGAGAGGTATTATTCTGTCTTTACCATAGTCTCCTTGCTTTTTTCTATTTGGGTTTTTACTATCTCTTACTTTTATTATTCTTCTTGCCAAATCAATATCTTGAACTTCAAGTCTACAAACTTCTCTTATTCTTAATCCACACATTAGAGCCACAAAACAAGCTATTGAAAGCTTTGGCATATACATGGCTTCAAAGAGCTGAACTAATTGTTCCTTATTCAGCATATCAGGTAGCTTATTTTTGTTTCCCATTATAAACTCCTTACAACATTATTTATTTCTTCCATCATTAGTAAACCTGTGTTGCTCATCTTTGAAGATTTTCTGTTGTTGGCAATTTCAAAAGCCTTCTTGAAGCTGACTTTTCCTTGAGCAAGTTTTTCTTTTATATCAGAAGGAATACGACAGGCTACAAACCACCTATAAGCAGTTGATGGATTAATATTATTCTTCAAATAATAATCAAGTAATATCTTTTCATTTGCAGTAAGCTCTCTCTTCTTCTTTAGGTTTTCAGATACGCCCCTTCTTCCATAATGTAAATGCCCATAGAAGAAATTTCTTACATGAGAAGCCATAAACAGAAATTTATCTTCTTCAATTTCAGGCAATAGCTCTTTTACGTCATTTTTCATGATGTTAATTCTATCAAAAAGATTTATCTTTCTGCCATTATACCTTACTCTATGGTTGATAAAAACTATATTATTTACTTTAGCCATATACATTATAGAAGCCTCTTGTTTAAGTATAAGGCAATGTTTGTGTAATTACGTGTCTTAAAAATAACCCAAAAATCCTGATTTGTGATAGCAGAGGCCTGTGAGAGTCCCGGCGGACACACCGCAAAGCAAAGCGATGATAAGCTCTATTATCATGTTGTATTCCTGGACAAAGTTTTACAATTGCCCTTATCAAATCACAAGGAAAGTACCGTTTTTAATTTTAGCATTACATTCTTTCTTCAATTCTTCTGAGAATCTCTTCTATATGCTCTAATTTCTCCATCATATTCACATGCGTCGGTTCATGGTGAAATTCTCTTTCATGTGGAGGGATCGGGTGTGGATTATCTAAATGCATCTTAAGCCTCCTTTCATGAGGTATTCTCTAGTTGTTCTGTGGACGGAATCCCAAGCGGCTAATTTGCGTTCTACTTCCTCATCTGAACCATCAAAACATCTTTTATAAGCAGCAGCATATTCTCTATTAACTTTATTTTGCTTTTCAAAATAACTTCTTACAAATGTGCTTATAGGATTTAAACATCTATTTACAATTGTTTCTATTTTCATAGAATAATAGAATATACAAAGTATTTAAATCTTTCTACTTTACTAGTAATATAGAAAGCCAAGGTATTTATAGTAAAGTCGAATAGATGTTATATGCCTCCGATATTTGATGAAATAGTTCATAAGGCTTTATCTAGCGATATTAGAAGAGAAATATTATTAGTTTTAGCAAATGGTGACAAATACCTGACTCAAATTGCTGATGAAGTTAAACGAAAGCCACAATCAATTGATTTCCATTTGAGCTTGCTTAAGGAAATAGGCTTGGTAGATTCTGAATGGAGAGAGGGGAAAAAATTTTATTTCTTAAGAGACAGAAAGATAATTGATTTTTTGAAGAGAGGTAAAGCGGTTCCAGCAGAATTTAGGCCGAAGCCACCTCATGAGATTGTTTTAGAGATGTGGGAAGATATGAAAAAGAGATTTGACAGAATTGAAAAAAAGCTCGATAAATTTGATAAAAATTAGAGAAAACTAATTATTTTTATAACATACTTTTAAAATTAAACAATCATTGCACCTTGGGCTGAATAATTTGCTTTTTAGTAATCTTTTTGAGAGACGTTCGGTGCTTCAAATTCTACTCTGAAGTCTTTTGTTGTAACTAATTTCCAAGAAGCATATCCATAAGGATGTGTTCCTACTTGTTTTACAATCCCCCTCTCTTCAAGTCCTCTTATATATCTTCCAATTAGTCCGCATATGTTTCCATTTTCTATGGATCTCCAACCTTCAACATTTGTAAGGTTTGCAACTGATAATGAAGTTTTTTGTTCTGGTTTTCTTAACAAATCTAAAAACCTATATGCGGTGCTATGTATTATCTTCGTTATGTTGGTGATTTTGTTATTTTTTCTAATTCAAGGATAGAATTGGAAAATTGGAAAACAAAGATTGGACAAACTAGAAAAAGTCTGATAAGCTGATATAGTGTATTTTATGTTCAGAAAAAACGCAGAGGTTTTTTCTGCATCCAAAAGTCCCAAACAAACCGCGCCCTTTAGGGTGCGGTAAACGCAAGGACTTTTTGATTTTATACTTTTAGGATTTTAATTTTTGGATTTTATGTTTAAAGATGTAATGTTTTTGTATTACACCTTGATTATTATAATCAGCAAACGTATGGCTATCACAAACAGAAAAAACGGGTTATTGAGGGAGCAGAAATTTCTAATAAAAAGCTAAAAGGCGCGCAGAACAAACTCAATAAGAAATTCAATGGGTTTTGAACGGGATGTGGAGCTATTTTGCACGATTTATCGTATTTTCTCCGATAATTATAGTGATAGAAATTAATTTTCGGACATTTTAATTTCTACCCCTATCTATGAAGGGAAAGGATTTATCTAATTATTAATTTCCTTTCATATAGTCTAAAATAAGCTATGTGTAAATTATTTAAACTTTACTTAAAGTAACTTAAATTTACTATAAATATTAAGAACTATAATTCATAAAGTTTAAATAATATATGTATTATAATAGCATATGCTAAATAAGAACATATTATATCATGTGCATAAAGAAGGATTTATAGAAGAAGAAGTTTACGAAGCGTATAAGATTTTCTTCGGGACATTAGTGTCTGAATCAAGATTAAAGATTATTAATCTACTTAGGAAAGGAGAAAAGAGCGTTTCCGGGATTATTGACGAATTAAAACTTCCACAGCCAACAGTATCGCATGATCTTGCCAGATTAAAGAAATGCGGATTTGTCAAAGTTAAAACTGTTAAGAACTTTAGGCATTATTCCCTTAATGAAAAGACAATAGAGCCCCTTATGAGCTTGATTGACCATCATATGGCTGAATACTGCATACATATTCTTCATGAAACGAAAGGAGAGAAAGCATAAATGGAAAACAAGAATGTCGGGTGGATAATGCTGGGAATTTCAATATTAATTGTATTACTGGTATTCTTATTTAATAATACTTTAATGGAATCGGTAAGAAACAGCTGTTTTATACAACATGGAGATGTAAAGTCATGCGAGATGTATAATTCTGTAAATTACCAGACATATTTAGCGTTAGGCATAGTTGGAGTATTGATTATATTTGGCTTATTTTTGATCTTTTCAAAACCAAATGAGAAGATAGTAGTTAAAAAAATCAAGGAGAAGAAAATTGAGAAAAAGGTAAATCTGTCTTCATTCAGACCAGAAGAAAAGAAAGTCTACAATCTTGTTAAAGAAAATGGTGCGATGTTTCAGGCAGATTTAATTGAGAAGACCGGATTCAGCAAAGCAAGGATGACTAGGATAGTTGATAAACTTGAAGGCAATGACCTTGTAGACAGAAAAAGACGGGGCATGACTAATGTTGTCGTGATGAAAGGTTAAGGTGAAAAATGAAAAGATATAAATGCATAGAATGCGGGCTTATTTACGATGATAAGAATATTGCTAAAAAATGCGAAGAATGGTGTAGAGAATATAAGTCGTGCAATCTTCAGATAACAAAATATGATTTAAACAAAGATGAAGGGAGGTGAAAAATGAAAACATATAAAATAATCATCGCCATCGGTATCTTGTTGTTGTCTGCTTTAAGCGTAGTTTCCGCAGCACAGTATGGAATGATGGGAGATAATGGGCAATTTATTGCAGTTAATAATGGAGGCATTGGTGGAATGACTGGAATGATGAATATGATGACTGGATATGGAGGCTATAATGCCGGAACGGTCTTACTTAGCTGGATAACTTATTTGTTAACTATTGCTCTAATAATTGCAGGAATTTACTGGCTTGTTAAAACAGCAAATAGAAAATAAACAAGATATTTTTGTTTTTTAATTTTCTTGATAATTATTAGAGCATGAAGAGAGGCGATGATGAAACAAAATTTAGGAAGAACAGATAGGATTTTAAGATTCGCTCTAGCATTCTGGTGGCTTGGGCCATGGGCGTTAAGAACAAATATAACTTGGGTAAACTGGATAATAATCATTGTTGCATGGATTGCCTTAATAGAGAGCTTTACAGGATGGTGTGGATTGCATAGTTTATTTAAAATAAACAATAAAGATCAATAGGATGAAAGGAGGTTGACAAGATGGCAGAAAAATTAAACGCAAAAAGAGTATCTTTAAGT
>C687J35174_10002302_pt1 | contig 27123 bp, 26 predicted proteins | sample RifCSPhighO2_01_FD_35174 | JGI IMG/M metagenome (IMG submission 35174) | reverse complement strand
AAAAAAAATTCGACTTAATAATCGCCTCTGATGTTTTAGAGCATATAAAGAATGATAAGAAAGCTGTCCAATTCTGGAAAAATTCTCTTAAAAAAAATGGCAGGATAATCTGCTTTGTTCCAGCCTTCAAATTTTTATGGAGCAAGCATGACGTAGCTAATCAGCATTACAGAAGATATTCTAATCTTATGTTGGCCTCGCTTTTTCTGTCTGAAAATATGAAAATTGATAGAATTTCATATTGGAATTTCTTTTTGTTTTTTCCTATTTCTTTCATAAGAGTAATTCAGGAAAGAATAATAAAAAACAAGAAGAGCAGGCATCACCTGAAAGAAAGTAATCGTGTTGCAAATTCAATTCTGTATAATCTATTAATTATCGAGAATTCAATTCTTAAACAATTTAATCTTCCCGTAGGTGTGAGTCTTTTCTTAATAGCAAGAAATATAAATTAGCTATTACTATAAAAAAAATGGGGCTATTTATAAAAAACTTATTTAAAAAATTTGATAAAAAATATTTGTTTCTGGCGATATTCTTCTTAATGACAGTTATGACTTTTTCTACTAAATATTACGGCTCGACGGATATAGGCGACTACACTGACAGCGCAAAGTATCTCGCAGGAGAATACTCGGCCAAAATAAGAAACACGCATTCTTATATGTACGGATTTTTGCTTTCTCCATTCGTTAATCTAACACATAGCTTTGTCATTTTCAAAATCTTTAACCTTCTTCTGATACTTGGAATAACTTACTCAATTTATCTTATGTGTGGGAAAAATAAAAAAATTCTCTATCTATGTATTCTGTCTCCAATTTTTTGGTATATGTCTCCATGGGCAAGTCCAATTTTATTATCCTCTTTCCTTTTATTATGGGCTTTCTATTTAATTGAGAAATACGAGAAAAGCGGGCGCAATTTCTCTTTGCTGTTTTCAGGAATATTTGTCGGTTTGAGCTGGACATTCTGGGACACAATTTTTTACTTGGGGCTGTTCCTTTGGATTGTCTATTTATGTAACAAAAAGTTATATTCCTCTACAATATTTTTTGGAGGAATTTTAATCGGGCTTCTTCCAAGAATGATTTTCGATCATATTTATTTCGGATTTTTATTTTACACAACCTTGAAAACTTTTTTCGCGGGAATCACTCACTGGCTGTTTGGCGGAATATATAACAGCGAATCTAGTTACGCTAGGGGTTTACTAAATTATCTCCTCCTATTCTTAGCAATTCCTTTATCTTACTGGAAAGTTTACAAACCAGAAAAGTTCAGAAATCACAGAAAGGCAGTCGTCTTTATTACATTGAGCTTACTGCTATTTGCAATAAATCCGCAAATAAGGTACATCGCGTCTATCGCGCCCATAATGATTTATTTAACTGCTAAGCAAATAGGAGAAAGTAAATTTAGAAAACAGATTATTCTGTCAATAGTTATTTCACTTTTTTTTGTTCTACCTTACATTATTCAGATTAATTACAATATCAACAATGAAATTGAATGGGCAGATATAACTTATCTGGCTGAAAAAAAATTTAAATTTGATTTGAGCGAAGAATTTATTCATAACTCGATAAAAGACGACTTAGAAGAAATAACTGATGAATATCCTGACGAAGTATTTTTAGTTGGACCACATCCCGACAGTTATCAGGTTTTAGCAGATACGTATTGGGGCGACCATGTTAAAGAATTTGTCAGCGTTCAGGATTATGAATTATGGCTGAATAACGAGAGTGTTTTATTTGAGAAAAAATTTATGCCCGTGCCGAAAATTTCTGATAGAAGGCGGATATGGTTTGTCGGTGGAATAAGCAAAAATGAAAACGATAAAACTGATTATGCATCTATAAAATATGCTCTTAGTTTAAATGAAAATTTAAATTTAGACGGCTTTAAAGAAATAAAAAAATATAGGATTTTAACGTTGTGGCAGAAAATTGACACAGTTTAAAAACCCTTTAGACTTTCGGGCATTATGAAATTTGAAGAGAAAGGAGAAAGCTTAAAGAGTTCCGCTGTTAGAGGTTCATTTTGGAATGGCTTATCTTCTCTCGCACAAAAGATCGGCGGTCTCTTGTTTACAATAATAATAGCGAGAGCTTTTTTGCCGGAAGGTTTTGGCATTTATAGTCTTGCATTATCAATCATGCTAATTTTTGCTACATTAGTGAGGGGGGGAATGCACAATGCACTTATTCGCTATATTTCAGAAGCAATAAAAGAACGAGATAAAAAGAAAGAAATAAGCGTCTTCAAGTATATCCTAAAAATAAAGTTGGTGGTCTTGATTATTATCTCTACAGTTCTTCTTATATTTTCTTATCCAATTTCTGTGTATATCTTCAAAAAACCGCAACTTTTCTTGCCATTAACTCTCGCTGTTGTGTATATGTTTATTTCATCTTTGGAATATTTTTTTACAGCATTCTTTTTTGCCGCAAAAAAAATTCAACACACAGTAACGAAAGAAATAATTTATCAGGTTTCAAGAATTTTGATAATAATCTCGATACTTTATTTTTTTCTGCTCAAGCCAAAAGCAGAGCATATATTTATCGCGATGATACTTGCGGCGTCTCTTTCGTTGCTGTTTATTATTCACAAAATAGGAAAAGAAAATCCTTATTTATTTTCAAATAAAACTGAGATTAATAATAAGAACAGAAACCGTATTGTCAAATTTATTATTTTTGTTACTTTCACATCTCTAACCTATACTTTTTTAGGGCACACAGACACCATAATGCTCGGGTTATTGTTAACAGATATAAAATTCATAGGATACTATAATGCCGCCTTTGCTTTATTAAGTGGTATTGGCGGATTTATAGCTTTCAATAAAGTTCTCATGCCCATCTTTGTTCAAGTAAAAGAAAAAGATCTTGAAACTGCGTTTAACAAATCTCTCAGATTTAATTTTATTATAACAATTCCAGCTGCAGCAGGTCTTGCTTTCTTGAGTGGTCATTTCCTGAAACTTTTTTTTGGTGCGGAGTATATGAATGCAACCCCAGCCCTCCGTATTTTATCAATTTTAGTTGTTGTTGGTGTCTATTCAGAACTACTCATAAGTTTATTTGCCGCAAAGGAGAGACCGGGAGATTATTTATCTCTTCTCGTTTTTGTTATAGTCGTAAATACAATACTTAATTATTTCTTCATAAAATATTTTTTAATACATACAAACGCAATTCCGATAATCGGTGCCGCAATAGCGACATCTATAAGTTCGATAATTTACGCCGTAGGCTTAACGTTTATTGCAAAAAAGAAACTGAATATCAATGTTAATCTAAAAAGCGTCATAAAACCCTTATCTTCGGCATTGATAATGATTTTTGTCCTTATTTTCATTGGGCATTTTGTGAATGATATTAACATTCTAAACGGAATTTTTCTTATCATATTGGGGGCATTGATTTATCTATTTTCCCTAATTGTATTTAAGGGCTTAGAAAAAGAAGATTTATTGTTGATAAAGCCAATTTTTACAAAATTTAAAATGTTCAGTCAATAGAAAAGATATGTTACTTATCATGAAAGCTTAAAAATACTTTTCTATGTTAAATTTGGATGATACCATTAGCAGAGCCATATTTTGATAAGGAGGAATTTGATAATCTTGCAGAGACTGTAATGTCCGGCTGGATTAGTTCTAGGGGATATTTTATACCGAAGTTTGAGGAGAGCTTTAGAAATTACTACGGGACTAAGTATGCTGTTTCCGTTTCGAACGGAACTGCTGCCCTTCATCTCGCTCTACTAGCCTTGGATATTAAAAAAGACGATGAAGTTATTGTTCCGACGTTAACTTTTATATCTCCTGTAAACGCAGTCTTTTATTGCGGAGCAAAGCCGGTATTTGTTGATGCTCACCAAGAGTATTGGGGCATTGATCCAGAGAAAATAGAGAAAGCCATAACAAAAAAAACAAAAGCGATTATAATAGTTCACTTATACGGACATTCATGCGATATGGATGCTATAATTAAAATTGCTAAAAAACACAATTTACCTCTTGTCGAAGATGCGGCAGAGGCGCACGGAGCAACTTATAAAAATAAAAAGGTCGGCTCATTCGGAAAAATTTCCTGTTTTTCTTTTTTTGGAAATAAGAATATGACCACAGGCGAAGGAGGAATGTGCTTAACTAACGACAGAAGATTATTTGATAGAATGTGCATTCTAAAAAATCATGGTATGGCTATGGACAAGAAATATTGGCACAATGAAGTAGGCTATAATTATCGTATGACGAACATGCAAGCCGCTATTGGAATTGCACAGCTGAAGAAACTTGACAGACTCAACGACAAGAAAAGAATAGTCGCCAATTGGTACAGAGAGAATTTTAAGAATTTAATTGAAGAAGGAAAAATAATCCCTCACCCCAAAATGCCTTGGGCAAAAAACGTTGTCTGGCTTTATACAATTTTGTTAAACAAAAAAGAAGAAGAAAGAAATAAAATAATCGACAAGTTAAGCAAGGCGGGTATAGAATCAAGACCTTTTTTTTATCCAGTTCATATAATGCCTCCGCATAAAAGTCAGGATAAGTTCTCAGTTGCAGAATCAATTTATAAGAGGGGAATTAGTCTGCCTAGTTCTGTAAAACTAACTAAGGAACAAGTGGATTATGTTACAGATACAATTGGTAAGATTATTTGAGATTTTACGAAAAATTATTCTCTCTCCAAAATCCAGACAATAGATTTTTTGGTTTCATCTCTCACAGAAAAATCTTTATCTTTGGTTTCCAGAACAAAAGGAGTTTTTGTTCTGTTGATGTGGAATAGTATTTGAGCGAGCTGTTTATTTTCTCCCTCACCAAGAACAAGTCCTTCATAAAAAATAGTTCCGTCTTTTCTGGAATATCTTCCTCTTACATCCGCAAGATGAACGAGATCTATTTGGGGATTGAGCGCCCTCACGTCATTCATCAAACTTCCGGCTCTTAAATTTGAAACATCTGCTTCATGCAAAAATCCTTCAAGGTCTCCTTCTCTCGCAGTTTGATAGGTTATGTAATTGTGGCACACGTCCAGACACACACCCAAGCCCGTTTGCTCAATATCACTAAATTTTACTACAGAACCAACAGACGTTAAGTAAAAAGGGTTTCTTAATTCGGCGAATGGAACTCCTCTATAAAAATCATCTTTATTTTTTTCAGCTTTAGGGTCAATGTCTCCAAATTCCGGAGCGGGACACGTTTCAACTAAAACCTCAACGTTATTTACCTTTGAATATTCACCAATTTTCTTAAATTCTGGAGAAATTCTCTCTCCAAATAATTTTTTCCAACTTCTCGAAGATTCTGCATCGAATTCCTCTTTCGGCATTAAAGTGTTTGTATGAAAAGTTACAATTCTTCTTCTGCCAAGTGGAAGCCCTTTCGCAAATTCAATTCCTTTAACAACATGTTCTTTCGCTTGTTCAATATTATGATACCAATCCATTTCCCCTATTGGAATATTCGAAAGCATAGTCACGACGGGAGATTCTCCATAACTTTGAGTTAAGTGTCCCAAATTATCATATTGTTTCCTAATCAACTCTTCATCAGAAACAGTTTTAATTCCACCATGTGTGAACACCATCAATCCAGGATTATATCCTCGGTCAACAAGCAGTCTCTGAACTTCCCAGCTTCCATCGACATCTTTCCTGCCGAATTTCGGAACAGTCGGAATAAAAACTTGGTTTATCATTTAAATGAAGATGGGGGAGGGTAAGTGACGTCCTCCGTGCCCTAAAGGGTTGACGCTTCACGTCAATTCCTCGCTACGGCTCGGAATACGGCGTCCTTTCGTTTTACGCGTGGTGTTTCTGTTGATTCTCGATGTAACAGTGAACAACAACTTGTTCACTTTTTTACGATCACCAAATTAGAAATAGATTGCCACGATTGCCGCAATTCATCTCACAGTTAAAACAATGAGAGTTCTTGCGGGGACTCTAAAAATTTCTCTATAATTATTCTGCAGCACTATGGTTTACTTTAATTTCTTCAAAACCTTCTCCAGTTTCATGAAAAATTTTGTTTTTTATTTTATCTCTTTCTTTCATTAACGCTCCAACTTTAATAAACCTCATGCCAATTTCTTTCAATACCTCAACATCTTCGGGATTTTCATCACCCTCTTCAAAAATTTTGTGAGCTAAAACTCTAACCCCTGCCTCAACATCCCATATTTTTCTATTAGCTTCGTAAAGTTCATCTATCCAATCTTGTTTTATTACAACTTTTTTAAGAACAAAATCTTCAATCGCTTTCCTATATGAGTCATACTCTTTCCACACATGTCTCTCACCCAGTCTCTCTATTTTCAATTGAGCAATAGTCATTCTATCAATAATTTCCGCTGGTGGTATTTCCATTAGTTTACCTTAACATCCTTGAAGCCCTCTCCCGTAAGATCAGTTATTTGATTTTTAACAGCTACTCTTTTTTTATTTGCAATCTGCATACCGATATAAATTTTGCCCATTTCTAAAAAGTCAGGATTTTCTTTTTTTTCTTCCTGAGCCATTTTATCGTACAAAACCCAAGCTTCCTTGTTATATTCATACAATTTATCAGACCATTGTTTTCTTATTTCAATTCCCTTTTTTTCAAATTCCTCTATCGCTTTATTGCATTCGTCCAGATTATTTTTGATATTCTTCGCTTTATTGCTGGCAGATTCTCCTAAATTCTCTAATTTTAGTAATAATATACTTTTTTTATCCAATAATTCAGGTAATGTAACTTCCATTTGATTTAGTTTGATTTAGGTAATATAAATCTTTTTATACTGCAAAACTATCAACTTGGCATGTCAAAATATCATGAATACTACGACCTTTTGAATTTAGGGAAAAAAGATTACGAGGGAGAAATAAAAAAAGTTAAAGAAATATTTGAAAAGAATTGTAATCTTCCCTTAAATAAAGTTTTAGAAATCGGATGCGGAACAGGGAATCACACAAAAGAACTATTGAAAATTTCTAATAAAGTTTTTGCCTGCGATATAGATTCAGAGATGATTAAAATTGCTAAGCTAAAAGTTCCAGAAGAGAAAGTATATTTTCACACGTCAAGCGTTCCTGACATCGTCGAACAAGAATTTCCTCTATGTGTTTTAATGTGGAATGTAATAAACTATTTTCCAACTATTAGCTTAATGAATAAGATATTTTCAGAAATAAAAACAAGAATGTTGCCGGGCGGGCTAATTATGTTTGACATGTGGAATGGCGTTACTGCAATTAGAGATCCGCCATCCAATGCCGTTAGTCGAATAGAAAAAGAAGGGCTGAGAGTGATTCATACTCTTGAAAGCAGAACAAATCTTATGGAACAAAAAACAACTATAAAAAACAGGGCAGACATTATTAAAAATGAAATGCTAGTCGACAGTTTTTCCGAGGAGGTAACGCACTATTTATGGACATTTAAAACTATAAAAGATATTTTAGATTTAAATGAGATGGAAACAATCGGGGTGTTCAAATCAAATAATTGGGACGAACCAGCGAACGAAAAAGATTGGAAGATATTTATTCTTGCGAAAAAAAAATAATAAGATGCTGAAACAAAAAGAATATCGAATAAGGTCTAAATTCGGAACGAAATTTCCATATATTTTTGATTTAGTCACAACAAAAATCTTTCTTAGCAGAAAAAATAGAATAAAAAATCCTAAGAAAATTTTGATAATTCGAAACGACCACATTGGGGATATGGCTTTGGCTACGCCGGTTTGGGCGGAATTAAAAAGATCGTTTCCTAAATCTAAAATAACAGTATTAGCAGATCCAATAAACCAAGTTTTAATTGAAAAAGATCCAAACGTAGACGAGATAATAGACATCGGTTTGATTTGGAGGAAAAGAGAAATCAAAAGCCTGATAAAATATCTTAAAACACTTAAGAAAATAAGAAAAGAAAATTTCGATGTAGGTATAGATTTAAGAAGAAGCTGGTTGAATATTCTTCTATTTTTATTTTTTGGGAATGTAAAATCGAGAGTAAGTTATTATAATATCAACGGAGGAAAAGCATTTTTAACACACCCTATTTTTTACAGCAAAAAGATAAATGTCATAGAAGAGAATTTAGAGCTTTTAGAAAAATCAGCCCATATAAAAATAAAAGAACGCATGCCGAGAATTTATGTAGACAAAAATGACGAATTAGAAGTTGAAAAATTTCTAAAAGAGAATAAGCTACGCAATTACATCATTATTTCTCCCGGAGCAACAATTAGTTCTAAACAATGGCCGGAAAGAAATTTTGCGGGAGTAATTAAATGGTTTTTAAAAAAATATCCGAAAAATAAAATTGTCTTAACTGGAGGCCCAGATGAAAAAGAGCTAATTGAAAGATTATTCAGAATAGATGAAAAAAAGTGTTTCAAACTTATCGCTTTCAATCTAAGAAAATTTTCCATTATTTGCCGTCAAAGTAAACTTTTTATAGGAAACGACGGCGGCGCCGACGCAATTGCGTGGATTGCTGGAGCAAGAAATATTTTACTAAACGGACCCGTAGACATGAATATTCACTTGCCTTTAGAAAGAACAATTACTATTCATCACATCATGCCATGTTATCCATGCGACTGGAGCGGCCCATGCCCCCTAAAAGAAAAAACTGGTGCTGGTTGTATAGACCAGATAACAGAAGAGGAAGTAAAGTTTGCGATAGAAAAAATAATGTGCAATGAAAAAAAAGTTTTCAACGAATATTGGAAAATTAATTAAAAATAACAAGTCATGGCCACTAATTTTTTATAAAAATAATTGTTTAAATAATTGACTGTGTTCAACAAGCAAAATAGTGTGTATCAGTAATTTTTCTGATTTCATACTCATAAACTTTCAATATCTTTTTTGTTTTATTGAGATATTTTTCATCCCACGCTTCAAAAATTATTCTCGGTCGAGGTATTTGAGAAAGAGTTTTCTTAGCTCCTTTAAGAACTTCAACTTCCGCGCCCTCAACATCAATTTTTATAAAATCAACTTTGTTTATTTTATTTTCTTTCAAGATAGTGTCCAACTTTTTTGCTTTAACTGTTATACTCCTTTTTGACTTTCTGTAATCACTTTTAATGATTGTATGATGTCCGGGAATTTCGTCCAAATAAAGTTTTATCTTTCCGTTCTTAGAGTAGCAGGCGACATTTTCCAAAATAACATTTTTCAAATTATTTAATTTGATGCTTTCTTCAATTTTCTGAGAATTTTCTTCTTCCGCCTCAATAGAAACCACTTTGTCTCTCTCTCTCGACAATTGATTTGCAATCTTTATTGTGTATTTTCCAATGTTTGCTCCGATATCTACAAAAACTCCATTTTGTATATTAAAATATTCTTGAAGATACGGCTCATGAAAAGAGCTCGCAACCCAAACATTTCCCATATTATTACCACAATAAAATATACCATCCTTATTTTTTATAGTGACTTGCCTGACTAATTTTTTATTTCCTGTAATAAAATATCTGATGATAGCCAATTTATCTTTGATTGTTAATCCTTCATTAATCATTCTAAAATACTTTATTAAATTTATTTTTCTCATTTAACCACCTTAAACTCAAACAGCAAATCATCGTAAATTCCATTGAAGAATATTTTCAAATATTTCTTAAACGGAATATATCTCTTCCATTTGTTGACTGGGAACAAAAACTCTGTTCTCACTAATTTCAGATTTTCCAGTTCATATTCCTTAAGATGAACATCGGTAAAAGAGTTTTCAGTAAAATTGGTTTTATGCTGCAAGTCCGTGACATTTGCATATGAGAAAGCATGCGGAACTTTAATAATTATTATAGCATTATTTTTTGAGATTCCCACAACTTCTTTCAGAGTTTTTATAGGATCGCCGACGTGTTCCAGGACGTGGCTCATAAGTATTTCATCAAACTGGTTTTTTTTAAAAGGATACGGAAGTTTATCTAAATCATAAATGAGGTCTACCTTAACGTTTTTTCTTGAATCTACATTCAACCATCCTTTTCTGTAATCTTCTCCGCAACCAAGGTTTAGTTTTTTCATTTCCATGATTTTAAGTCTCTCCCAATCAATTTCTCTAATTCTTCAATATCTTTTTTGTACTCTTTTTTAAGTTTTTCATAAATTTCAAGAGCCAAGGTTTCATGATCGACATCTTTTTCAGTATTTGCTTCATCAATCTTATTAAAAATTTTGCTTATTTTTGTTTTCCTTTTCATGAGATAAACTAAATATCCAACGCTACTTCTTTCCATTTTATGAGAAATATTTGCTAATGAAGAAATTATCTTTTTTATTGTCTTAAACTTCGTGCCTACTCTCGGAGAAACTTTTTTCCCGATGATTGAAGGAACGAAACTCGCATCAACACTTAGAAATCTATATAATTCTCTTATAACTCTTTGATTATTTTTTTTCAGATCATCATACAAAATTATCTTAATGTTTTTTTTAGGAAATAATTCGAAATATTTTTTTAGTTGCTTATGATAAAATCCTCTTTGTCTATAACCGTCTCCATTTTTGTATAGTTCATTCTTTTTAGCAAAAAAAGCTGTTTCAAAATCTACTTTCTCTTTTAAGTGAAATTCCCTTCCTCTTATGTAATCCGAAAAAGCTCTCTCTACAGGATTTCGTAAAACTGCCCAAATTTTTATTTTTGGAAAATGTTTTTTTATTATCTCTGCCACCTTTTCATCTGGCATGTAGTGGGAGCTAAACTCTCCCTTTATTTTGTCCACAGGAGCATTTTTGAATTCGTCAAGATATCCCCACATGCCTCTTTTTTCGTATTCACTTGGACCTCCATTTGATCTTGGATTAGAAAAATAGTTTAATTTTTGCTCTTTGGGGAGCCAGATATGCGGGTGTTCACCTAAAGCTTCAAGTATCCATGTTGTTCCAGAACGACCTGCCCCAATACCGATAAAATCGATTTTAACATTAGTTCTTTCCATATTGCCGCAGATATAAAACTATTTAAATGACCGACTATAAAAAACTATTCATGGAAAGAGCGACTCTCGAGGGTATAAAATGACTAAAAGGAAGATAATCTGTACCATTGGTCCTTCTTCAAATATTCCTGAAGTGCTCGAACAACTCGCGAACAGAGATGTTGATTTTTTCCGGATTAACTTATCCCATACAGATATCCAAGACATAGAAAGAAAAGTGATAGGTCTAAAGGATTACGGAGTACCTTTAATGATTGACACGGAAGGTCCTCAAGTTAGAACTGGAAATGAAAAAGAGGTATCGTTTATAGAAGGTACAACAGTTAAACTGTACAACAAAATTGTCCCTTGTAATAGTAACCAAATTTATTTGACGCCCGAGTATGTCGTAGATTCATTTAAAGAAGGTGATAAGATCTCTCTAGCATTTGGTTCCACGTTTTTAACTGTTTATAACATTTCATTAAGAAGGGTCCACGGATATTTAGAATGTCATGTAACAGATGGGGGTGTTTTTGGTGGCAGGAAAGCAGTTCATATTGAAAGTCCGAATCTTGACCTTCCTGATTTTAGCAAAAAAGATTTAGCTGCATTTGAAATCGCGAAGAGGTACGGTGTAAAACATTTCACTTTATCTTTCATGGAACATCCGGAGTCATTAGAAAAAGTGAGGCGGATAATTCCAGAAGCAGTTTTATACTCGAAGATAGAATCAAAAGAAGGTGTGAGAAGATTTGACGAAATAGCTGAAAAATCAGACGGAATATTGATAGACCGTGGAGATTTAAGCAGTCAAGTTCCAATTGAGGTAATCCCATTTATACAAAAGGATTTTGCAAAAAGATGTAGCGGAAGAGGAATAGAGATGTTTATCGCTACAGACACGCTTCAAAATATGTTTTCATCGTTAAGACCAAATGCTGCTGATGCAAACGATATGGTGAACACTCTTCTTGATGGAGTTACTGGGATTGCACTAACAAGAGAAACAGCAATTGGGAAGTATCCTATCCAAACAGTTGATATGCTCAAGAGAATCATTGAACGAGTTGAGATGTATATAGAAGGACGAGAAGTTTAACCGATCAGGGAGTTTGGGATAGCCCAACCAATTAACCTATCCTGTCAATATTTTTGTACCCAAAATAAAACTTTCTTATAGCGTTCAACGGAAAGATTACCGCATAAAAGATTACTAAAACCCAGATAGCATTTAAGATGGTAAAAATAAACATCAGGTTAAAAAGTTCAAAACTCAGCAAAAACCAAATTTCTTCTTTAATCCAGTTTATTTTTTTTCCATCTTCTCCTTTAAGTGTTTTGTTAAGACTCTTGATTACGTCAATTGAATTTTTTTTAACAAACAGTTCATATTTTTTTGTAGATGCAAAATTAGTAAGCATCAGAGAATATGCGCCGACAAATCCAAGTATCAAAAATGTTGAGTCAGGAATAGAGAGGGGGTTATCTCTATACACTCCAATAGCCATGCCCATAACCAAAAGAGGATAAACAACCATGTGCGACATCAAATCCAGATAAACGCCCCTATTATCCTCAAGTTCGGTTGTTTTTCTGTATCTCGCGACTTCTCCGTCGCATCCATCGAATATGAAATGCAAATGATGCAGCAATAAAGCAATTAAGGAGTAGGCATATTCGCCATTCATGTAAAAAAATGCGGAGGTAATTCCGAAAATAAAAACCAGTGCGCTTACATTATTTGCGTTCATCCCCATCAAAAGAAAGAGTTTTGTAAATCTAATAGAAACACTACGCAGGAATTTATCACGCCAAAAAATCGGAGGTTTTTTCTTTTGGCATTTCAGTTTTAATTCCATTATTGGTTCAGAGCCAGATTTGAGATTTTTTTCTTTTTCCAAAGCCATGACTATCCTTAGACTGATTAGTTTTTAAATTTTAACAATTAAAAATCTCTTGTTATACAACCCATAAAACTTTATAATCCTCCTCCTTCAAAGGGAATGATGGAAAAAGCAAAGCTCGCTGTTATCGGCTGCGGCAATGTCTCACCAACTTACCTTTACGTTTTGTCGAGAAATCCAAGAGCAGAAGTCGTGTCTGTTACGGACACTGATTTAGGAAAAGCAGTCCAACAAGCAGCAGAATTCAATGTTAAAAAAGTTTACCAAAAGCACGAAGACGTTTCGCAAGACAATCCAAATGCAGTCGTGATATTAACTCCTCATTACGAGCATCCATCACAAACAATTTTTTTTGCAAGAAAAAGAATGGATCTCCTTTGTGAAAAACCTCTCGCTACAAATCCCCTAAATTTAGAAGAAATGATTCAAGTTTGCCAGAAAGAAGGAATTAAATTCTCGACAATGCTTCAGAGAAGATGCTATCCAAATACAATTGCGGCAAGAGAAATAATCGAACAAGAAAGCTTGGGAGAAATCAGTTCTGTTAGGTTTAATTTTAATTGTTACAAATCAAAAGAGTTTTATTCGGGATGGAGAGCAACAAAAAAAACTGGCGGAGGAGTTTTAATGAGCCAGTCCCTGCATAGAATAGACCAGCTGGTTTACATCTTCGGCAACCCTCTCGCTGTCGAGGGAAAAATAGAAATCACAAGAGACTATTTAGAAATCGATGACAGAGCCATAGGAAAAGTCTACTTCGAAAAGGACATTGTTGCCGAAATAGATGCTGATAATTCTTTTCTTGGTCCTGAAAACAAAAAAACTAACTCGACAATAGAAATCATTGGAAGCAAAGGCAGAATTTTACTGTCAGACGATTTAACTCCTGTCTGGGAAGTTCCTGGAGTAAGAAAACCCTGCGATACAGACATAAACGCTGTTCCTACAGAATACCGTCCCGCGTACTACGGTCCTTGCCATGAAATAATAATTGACGATTTTGTAGACGCTGTTTGTAACGATAGAGCTCCGATGATTAGAGGAGGAGATTCATTGCCTTGTATGAGTGTAATCTTCGGGTTTTACGAATCAGCACAAAAAGGAGGAGCGATTGTAAACTTAAAGTGAACTACTTTTTCGATTTGTTTGGAACTCTTATTACTGATAATCCTGAAGAGTACCGGAAAATAATGAGCGAGAGTTTTGGCTTAAACAGAGACGGATACGAAACAAAAGTAAGGAACTTTATTTCTTCAAAAAGTTTCATTTCACAAGAAATTGCTTTAGATCATTTGTTAAATCATTTAGGGAAAAATTTCTCTCCCGAAGAAACGCAAAGTTTTTTCAAGCAATTAGAAACTTTGAAAGGCGGCTCGCAACTTCATGATGGTGCTTTAGAAGTTCTGCAAGCCTTGAGGAACAGAGGAGCAAAAATCGGAATCGTCTCAAACAATAACACTTTTCTCGAAGATTTAGTAAGAAAGTTTAGAATTGATGACCATGTTAATGCTGTTATCTTATCGCACAAAGTCATGCTCATGAAACCGGATGTAAGAATTTACCAAACAGCTTTGAAATTACTGGAGTCAAAACCAGAAGATGTGACAATGGTTGGCGACCAGCTCGATAAAGATGTTTTACCGGCGTTGGAAATGGGCATGAAGGCAATCCTCTTTGACCCTTTCGGTAGGAATCAAAGTTACGAAGGGAAAAGAATAAGAAGTCTGAGGGAGTTGATCAATGTCTATTCAGATAATCAGAAACTTCACTAACATGAACATTAATCAAAGAATCAACGATATTCATCTCGTCATCTAACTTCACGTAAGAAACATAACCATTTTTATGCTGCCTGCTATTCTCAAATTTTATTTCTTCTCCTAACAAGTGATTCAACAAAAGCATGATAACTCCGCCATGAGTCACTGCAAGGGTTCTCTTCCCGCCTTCGGTCTTTACTTTTTTCAGAAATTTTTTTATCCTTTCTATCAGCTGTTTATTTGTTTCTCCAAATGGACAATTACACTCGTAAAGATGCCTTACCATCTCATCATAATCTATGTTAGAATATCCCAGTTCAATCAAACTTCTTCCCTGGTGCTCCCCAAAATTTCTTTCTCTTAACAACGGCTCTTTTTTTATTTTCACTTCCGGAAAATTTTTCCCTATTTTCTCAGCACATTCCACCGCTCTTTTCAAGTCACTTGAAAAAATATTCTCAAATTTTATTTCTTTGAGGTTCTCAGCAAGTTCTTCCGCATCCTTTAATCCGTTTTCATTTAAGGAAACATCTAAATGTCCCTGTAATATTCCTTCTTTATTATTTTCAGTTTCTCCGTGCCTGACAAAAATTATCTCTGCAGCAACCTCGCGTTTATTCTTCAACGCATCAATAATACCTTTTACAACGTACTGTTTCGGGCTAAGCTTCGCTTCATCCAAATGCGAGTCATAAGAAATTATTATAGGGACAGGATTGGAAAACTCATCCACTGATAGATCCTGCCCGGTGTTCTTAATCATCGAATGTAAACTAATCGTGTTTGCCTTTTGCTCGACTCCAATTTTAGGATTTCTCTTTTCTAATCTTCTTCTTATTTCATTCTTATCGTCCACCAAGCATTCTACGATGTAAAAATCACAGTTATGTTTTTTAACAATGTTATAAATTTTTTTCCTCCTCTCCTTCTTATTGAAATTTCCATCTAAAATAATGCATTTGCAAATCTTCCTGCTTAACTTTTCATCCAGAACTTTGCATATCTCGTCGTAAACTTTTTCTCTTTGCTCCTCTGATTCAAGGTCAAATAAATTTTTTTCCTCCCTTATTTTAAAAGTTGAAATTACTTCAACATTCATGTCCCTCTCAAAATAATCTCTGATTTTTCTGGACGCGAAGGTTTTTCCAGTCGCCGGCAATCCATAAAGCATTATAACTGAATTCTTTTCAGGAAGCCCTATTTCAACAGCTCTTTTCTTAAAAAATGTTTTCTGATAATCCTCATCAGTATTTACCTCTCGAAAAATTCTTTCTTCAATATCAATATAATGAAATAGCTTTTCATGCAAAATTTTCCTTATAATCCCATAAAAAGCTTGCTGTTTGTCTCCCAATTTATGATGAGATTCAATCTTATCAATCATTGCCCTAACAACCTCCTTAGAAAACTTTGCTACGCCAACAGCTTTTCCATGAGCCCCTGGAATGTTTCTCTTATCCATGTAAAGTATCTGGTTAGTTCCGACGTCCAAGATAACCTGTTCCATGCTGTCATCCAGATTTATTTTCGAATCAACGCATAAAACATTCTCGTTCTTGTTTTCAATCAACTCTGTCAGCAGTTTTTCATCAAACACCAAATCCGAATGCAGATGTAGCACTTGCTCCTCGTCTTTTATAAAATTCCTGGCAAGCCACCACCCATATGAAGTCCCTGTAGAGCTGTATTCATCATTCTCAACGTAAGTTACCTCAAAATTTTTAAAATTTTCATTTTTTTCGATATACTCTCGAATCATAAAACCTTTATATCCAACGATAACTATCAGATCCGTTATCCCATTTTTTTTCAATGCCTCCAGCTGATATTCGATAATTGGTTTGTTATTAACTTCCAAAAGCCATACTGGTTTATTTTCTGTAAAATGTTTCAATCTGTCCGCTTTCCCCCCGGCAAGAATCAGGGCTTTTCTAATTTTGCCCTCGTTTAAACTTTCGTAAGCCGATTTTGCTCTATCAAAATCTTCTGCAGTATTATATTCTTTAAAAAAAGATTTTTCCAAGTCCAGTCCATAAAAGTCTAATTCCTTAACCGCTAATCTTACCATCCCATAAAAATTCTGGTTTCTGTCATTTTTGTAAACAATATAATCTTGTAGTTTATTAAGAAGGAATTCTACCGCCTTTCTGGAAAATTTCGCCACGCCTGTGCCTTTACCGTTTGCCCCGTGAATATTTGCTTTATCCATGTGTAATATTCTGCCTTCTTTATCGAGGATAACTTGTTCCATACTGTCATTCAACTCGACACCCCTATCTACTACAACAAGATTTTCTCTTGAGTCGCTAATTAATCTTCTAACAAGTTCTGGAAAAAATATCAGATCAGAATTAAAATGAATCACGGAATCCTCGTCTTTAACATTTTCTCTTGCGAGCCACCATCCGTATGATGGTTTTGTTATCGCATAGTCCAGATTATCAACGAACTCAATGTTCATATTTTGAAAAGCAGGGTTTCCCCTAACATGCTCCATAACTTTTTCTTTTTTATACCCTGTTACAATCACAACATCTTTTATTCCGTTCTCTTTCAACGCCTCAAGTTGATGCTGCAGAGTAGTTTTTCCATTAAACTCGAATAAACATTTTGGTTTCTCTTCTCCGTAATCATTAGCTCTTTCTCCTTTTCCACCAGCCAAAATTATCGCTTTCATTTTTTAATTGAGTATGATCCTCGATACAGAAAGTGTTTGTTTCATTTATATAATTTGATATATTGAAAAACAACATAGAAATTATCGAGACACCAATGTCTGGAGACAAAAAGAATATCTCAAAAGATATTTAAAAAAACACAAATCTTTATAACCCCTTGTCGAAGTTTAAACTAATGGTAAATAGAGATAATGTAGCAATTGTTTCAACAACTTTCTATAACGACTCAGAAGAAGGCAGATTAAGAAAGGGTTTAGCAGAAAATTTTTTCAGACAATGCGTGGAAGGAGAATATCAAGTTTTTGTTGTTGATGGCGGCACAGATGATGGAGATTTTTTAGAAGAACTTAGAAAATTAGGTGTAAGTGCATTTGAAGAAACACAACACGGATTAGGTCCTTCACGAAGAGAAGCGTTAAAACATGCTTCCAATTATTTCGACGAAAAATTTGGAAGAAAGATGAACGTAGATGACTTTATTAGAAAGAATATTGTCGCTTGGTCAGAACCGGAAAAAGTTGATTACGTCAGATTATTGCCAAGATTGTTGGAAGAATTTCAAAGCACAGAAGCAGACATATTAGTTCCTACAAGAAAATCTTTAGACAGCTATCCGACAGCGCAACAGCATAGCGAAACTTTTGGAAATCAAAGGCATACAGACCACGGCTACATAGACTCTTCAGGAAAACCTTTAGATACGTTTTTTGGTCCAAAAATCTGGAATTTACGAGCAAATCCTTTATTTACAGCTTTTGAAAACGTTGATAAAGTTGCACAAGAATTGGCTCAAATGAGAATTGAAGAAACGGAAAAAGTTTACGGGACCTTGTCCGACGAGCAAAAAGAATTTGAAGTTGAAAAAGCCACCAAAGACTTAGTGAGAAGAGACCACATGATACAAATGCCAATTTGTCTTGGAGTTTTATCAAACGGAAAAAGTGTGTCTAAATTGATAGGAGCAGATGATCCTTTTTTTGGCGCAGTTGATTTAGAATATGAAGTCGTCTCTTCTTCTCCGGTTGATTACGTTCATCCTCAAGAACAAACTGCTATCGAAGAAAGAAATCAGGCAGTTTGGAATGCAAAAAGAATGGCCCAGTTAGGCTGGTTAGAAGAACAGTTCAGTTTAGTTCGCAGACTTCATGAAAAAGAAACCCTCGACGAGCATTTAACTTCGGCAGTTCACTAAACGAAAAAGTTTTAAAACTTCTTCGCTATAAACTTATATGAAAATTTTAGAATTATGCCACTTTTCTGCAGGAGGTTGCGGGGTCTGGACAAGAGCAAGAGAAGAATCAATTCGGTTAAGCAAATTAGGTCATGAAGTCAAGGTTTTTTCATCCAATTTTGTTAAAGGTTCAGATGAAATCGCCCCAAAAAATGAAAGAGTCGGTAAAGTTGAAATAACCAGATTTCCGGCAAAACATCTCGGCGGAGAGGCATTTTTTTATTGGAACTGTAAAAAAGAAGCTTTAGACTTTTCTCCAGATATTATCTTCACTCATAATTATCGTCAGTACAACACGCATTTGGCACTTCATGTCGCAAAAAAATTGAGAAAGTCTGGAAAAAAATGCAAAGTCTTTCTCGTCACGCATGCACCGTTTGTAGAGGGAGATATCACAAGGTCTTTTATTGCAAAACGCATAGTCGGGTTTTATGACAAATTTATCGGCCAGAAAACTTTAAATAAATTCGATAAAATTCTCACGATATCAGGGTGGGAAATCCCCTGTCTAATGAAATGCGGAGCCCATAAAAACAAAATAGTCTACATTCCAAACGGTATTCCGGAGGAATTTTTCAGGCAGAAAAAATTAAAAGAAGAACATAAAATATTATTTCTAGGTAGAATTGCACCGAAGAAAAAATTAGAAACTTTAATTGAAGCTATTCCATTAATAAATGACAAAAAAATCAAATTTGAAATAGTCGGTCCGGAAGAAAAGAATTATTTTAATATGCTTAAAAAATTAGTAGCAGAACTTAAGCTAAACAAGCGTATTAACTTTTCACCTCCTGTATTCGATATAAAAGAAAAAATAAAAAAAATAGATTCTGCTAAAATTTATGTTCTGCCTTCCCGTGTAGAAGGAATGCCTCAATCTTTGATTGAAGCCATGGCTCGAGAGAAGATAGTAATCGGAAGCGATAGCATTGCAATCAGGGATTTAATTATAGATGGAAAAAATGGGCATCTTTTCGAATTCGATAACCCTAAAGATTTAGCAGAGAAAATAGACCTGGCTCTTTCAGTAAAAAATAAGAGCATGCAAAAAAACGCAAGAAAATCCGTAGAGCAATTCTCATGGGATAAAATAATCATAAAAATCGAGAAGTTAATTAGTTCTTAACATATTCCGTCGGATCTTTAACATTCGCCCAATAAAATCCTTCCTGCCGTAATCTGCAAGCCAGGCAAACTCCGCAGTGTTTCTTGTTCGAAGCATAACAGCTAAAAGTTTGAGTAAAATCAACATCGAATTTCAAACCTAAAGAAACAATATCCTCTTTATCCTTTTTTATCAAAGGAGCTTTTACTTTAAATTTTCCAGCAGTAGATTGTGAGCTTATCGAGTTTATCAAATTGACAAATTTTTCGGATGTGTCAGGATATCCTTCTTTTCCTTCGTTCTTAAAACCAACAAAAATATCGCTTCGAATTTTATTCTTAACAAAATCTGATTCAGCTAAAGCGAGAGCATAAGAAAGAAAAACCAAATTTCTGCATGGAACATACCACTTTTCGCTTTCTTTTTTCGAGTCTTTCAAATATTTTCTGCTAATTTTTTTAGCTTCATCATCGCTATTAAGAAGAGAAGTAGACAAAGCTCCAAGTTCTTTCAATTTTATTTCATGAAAATAAACTTTTAAATCTTCAGCACACCGTTTAGAACGTTTTCTTTCAGCTTTTACATTCCTCTGCCCGTAATCGAAAAATAAAATAATAATCTTTTCATAATCAAGTTTCTTCTTCGCATAATAAGCTGTAACAACGCTGTCTAATCCGCCAGAACATAAAATTATCGCTTGTTTCATAATTCTCCACTTTCAATAAACTTTATAAGTTTAATCTATCAATTCTTGATATGAAAAAACAAGCAAAAGATATAAAGAAAGGTGACAAGATAAAAATTGCCGGAAAAGATTTTATAGTGGAAGAATTAGAGATATCAGACATAGGCAAACAAGGCAAGAGAAAAGTAAGGATTGAAGCATCGGGGGCAGAAAAGATTGTTATAGTCCGTCCAGAAGATTATCCTTTCGAATCAGAATAATAAGATGGAGAGAAAAAATGATTCACATAATAATAACTTCCTACAAAGAGCCAAAAGCCACGCTTATAGCAGTAAACTCTTTTCTAAAACAAAAAGTTAAGGAAGACGTTAGAGTTTATGTCGTTGATCCTTTTCCGGAAACTGAAACTTTTCTTAAAGAAAATATCAAAAATGAAAGATTCAAATTCATCTTGGATCCGGGAGAAGGAAAGCCCTATGCTCTAAATATGATTTTCGAGATGTTTCAATCGCACAGTAAGAACGATATCTTAGTTTTCACAGATGGAGATGTATACGTATCAGACAATACACTAAGCGAGATAATAAGAGCTTTCAAAGATAAAAAGGTCGGAGGTATAACTGGTCGTCCTGTATCAACAAACGCAAGAAGCACAAAATATGGTTATTGGTCAAAAGTCGTTTATGATGGAATAGACAAAGTAAGGAAAAAATTGGACAAGAAAAAGGAATTCATGCAATGCTCTGGTTATTTATTCGCAATAAGAAACAGACTAGTAAAAGAAACCTATCCAGACGTTCCAGAAGACTGCATCATCCCTTATTTAATCTGGAAGCAAGGTTACAGAATTGCTTATCTTCCAAAAGCAGAAGTTTATGTTCAGTATCCAAACAATTGGTCTGATTGGGTAAAACAAAGAGTGAGGACAATCAAAGCTCATGAAAACCTAAACAAATTAGTTCCAGATATGCCAAGAACCAAATCTCTTTATAATGAAATAAAAAAAGGTTTGATTTTCACGATAACACATCCAAGAAATCCAAAAGAGATTTATTGGATAGTCCAACTTTATTTTGCGCGCCTGTATATTTATTACAAATCTTTTAAAGAAGTAAAGGTAAAAAAAGCCTTCGACCCTGCATGGCGAGATGATTCAGAGATACAATCTGCGAAACCAATGGATTAACAATCACTTTTAAATGATAACTACATTTTTTATATCTCTTAGATGAAAGTAATGCATGAGAGGCGAAGGGCAACAAGAGGAACCACTTGACATTAAACTAAAACTTTCTGGAGTTACTTCTGGAATCGAGTCAGATATTCCTAATGTTTTTACTCGTGATGAAAAAAGGGCACTCTTTGTAGTAGCTCACTCAAGCATCGAGCATCTCGGCATGATGCATCTTATGGGTCTTGCCAGAGATGAAGGTTGGGAAAGAGCGATCGTATTAGTAAGGAATCACGATTTTACAGAATTTTTCCATACGATAAAAGATTACAAACCGCGTATTGTCCTTGGAAGTACATATACCGGAAATCAAAAACAATTAAGCGAAGCGTTTAAGCAAGTAGGAAGAGATCACCCTGACATTAGAAGAGCAATCGGCGGACCACACGCGACATATTTCCCAGACGAAATGTTAGACTGTGCCGAAAATATAGTGATGAGTGAAGGTTTTAGATCCTTAAGAAAAATTTTAAGGAATGAAGTCGGACCCGGAATTCTCGAATTAGAAAAGACAGAACGATTTCCTTTACCTGATAGAGAAACTTTATACAAATATTCGCCAGCCCATAGAAGAAGTAAGATAAAAAGCATTATTCTTATGACGGGATGTCCAGAACGTTGCGATTACTGTTATAACAGCACCGACAGATCAGTTATACTCGTACCGCGAGATAAATTAGCTAAACCATTGGGGGTATCTCTGCCAGTGATTTCTTGCCAAGAAAGACACGGCATGGGAGAAAGATTATTTCCTCTTAACATAAGGTCAGTAGATGATATTATCAGAGAAGTCGAGGCATTAAGAGAAGTAGATGAAGGAGCAACTGACGAGTTATACATTCAAGATGATATTTCTTTTCTTGATGCTAAAGCGGGAGGACAATCAGAACAATTTGCAGAACGAATTGTGCAGTTTGATTTGGGTTTAAACGCGCAAACAAGGTGGGAATATTTGACCGTTAAAAAAGAGGGCGACAAAAGATTGGACATAATGCAAAAAGCAGGTGTCCATACTCTAACGATGGCGATTGAATCTGAAGACTCAACAATCCGTGATGAAACGCTTTCACGGCATCATCCTCAAGAAGATATGTTTGAGGGCGCGAAAAAAATTACAGATAGAGGAATAAGAATAAGAACAGAACAAATAACTTTTTTGCCGTCCGGAACAACTTCAAAAGAAACTCCGATGAATGAAGAACTTGATTTTAGATTATTAGATCTTAACAGAGCAATAGCTGAACACACTGGTAGAGAACATATGTCGTGGTATTCAACTCTGGTTTATTACCCGAGAGCAAACATAACAGAAAGAACTGGTCGGCCACATGGATTTTGGAGATTTGACAAAAACGACATTGACGATTCTTTTTTCAAACGTTCTGGCTCGCATGCCTTGAGAGAATGGGTAGGTCCTGAAATAGGCACCCTAAAAAAAGAGATAGTCAGACTTACGCGACTTCATCATCCAATTCCCGATGAACTCGCGAGGAAATATAGTTCTCTCTGCGAACAACTAAGAAATGATGAGTCAGCATGGCTTCCTCCTGCTGAATTAGATTTATACCGAGATAGAAATGCGGAATTCAGAAACCATGGAACATATTTTGGTTTCATACCAAAGGCAGGAGAACTCGCTCGGAGTTATATTCTTAGCCCAGAGCAATACACTCTCGGGAGACTCGTCAGGGAAACAAAGCGTCATTTGATGGCCATTGCAAATCAAGGCGATAGAAAAGCAGGAGAGATCTTGGAAAGAGTGCCACATATTCAACAAGCACTTGAGTCACTTAACGGAACTTTCCAAGGAGCAAATGCAGAAAGAATTCGCGAAGACCTAAAGCCATTAATTCTCTATTTTGCAGTTTTACCCAAAGGCGAATTAGCTGTTCAGAGAGCGGCAAAATATGCCCTATTCAGGAATGGAGGGAAATTGGATTCCTACGAACTTTCAACGGCAACGCGTCACCATCTTTACGATAATTTTCTATATCGAACTGGCGAGGATGAAACCTACTCGGGAAACATCCCCTTACAACCAACACCAATTCCAATAAAAGAAGAAAGATACCCTGCAAAAGTTTAACTTTATACATCTTTCCCCTGATTGCGTTAGATTTTTTGGGAAAGATGTATTAGAGATTCCCGAACTAAAATCTAACTTAATTATAGGGAATCTCTTTATAACACAAAACTATTAAAAACAAGAGTTCTTGCAAAAATGTTAGAATGGAACGCATGAATGTTATCTTAAATAAATTCAANGAAAAGAAAATCTTAGTTATAGGAGACATAATGCTCGATACCTATCTCAAGGGAGAGGTAAGAAAAATGAGCGTGGAAGCTCCGGTGCCAGTTGTAAAAATAGAACAAGAGTTCAACACTTTGGGCGGAGCTGGAAATGTCGCATCAAACATAATTTCATTAGGCGGCAAGGCAACTATTTTTTCTTTCATAGGAAACGATCAAGCTGGCAATCATATAATTAATTTGCTTGAGGAAAAGAATATAGAAAGTTATATGGAAAGAGAAAGAAAAACAATTCAAAAAATCAGAATAATAGGAAATGAACAGCAAATCGCCAGAGCAGACCAAGAAGAAATAAGTCAAAAAATATTTTCAGATAAAACAAAGGTTATTCTTGCTAGAAAATCAGCAGAAGCAGATATTATAATAATATCAGACTACGCAAAGGGCGTGATAAACAAAGATCTTATTGCCTTCTTAACAGAATTTAAACATAGAATGATTATTGATCCAAAACCAGCCAACAAAGAAATTTACAAGGGTGCTTTCTTGATTAAACCAAACGAAAAAGAAGTATTTGATATGACAAATGTAGAGGATTTTGAAGAAGCTTGCCGTAAACTCAAAGAGGAGCTACAATCGCATATTTTAGTTACGAGAGGGAAAAAAGGAATGAGCTTATTTTCTAACAACTTGGTTCATATCCCAACTTACGCAAGAGAAGTTTTTAATATTACAGGAGCAGGAGATACTGTTATCGCTACTCTCGCACTTTCATTAGCGAGCGGCGCGTCAATAAACGAGGCAGCGATAATATCTAATCATGCAGCTGGTATAACAGTTGAAAAAGAGGGAACGTATTCTGTTGGATTTTCAGAATTAATGGCAAAGATTTTTGAGAAAGAAAGCAAGATATGCAGTTTAGAAGAACTAAAGAAGATTGTTGATGACCTGAAGAAAAAAAACAAGAAAATCGTCTGGACAAATGGCTGTTTTGATTTACTTCACGTCGGACACACACGTTATTTGAAAGAAGCTAAAAAATTAGGAGATACACTTATTGTTGGATTGAATTCAGATGCATCAGTAAAAAAACTCAAAGGAGAAGATCGGCCAATTCAAACTGAAACAGAAAGAGCAGAGATACTCTCCTCGTTAGAGTTTATAGATTATGTAACAATCTTCCCAGAAACTACTCCAACAAGATATATCGGAGAGCTCAAACCACATGTATATGCAAAAGGTGGAGACTACTCAGTAGAACAATTAAGAAAACATGAAGAGGGAAAAATAATAGAAGAACAGGGCGGAGAAATAATAATTGTCCCGCTGGAAAACAGCACCTCAACATCAAAAATATTAGAATCAATTAAAATGCAAAAAAATGGAACAACAAAGAAATTTTGAAATATCTGGAGTAATAACCGAGATAACTCCCTACGAAGAGGGATATAGTGGAATAGAAATTGTAACAACAAACGGAGTTTTTGATAGGGTGCGAATAGTTTATTTCGGAATATTAGAAAGAACTTATCTTGAAAGAAACATTGATTTTAATGAGGCTGAAACACCAAACGGACCAATATATCAGAAAATAACGGGCTCCGATTTTAAAATAGAGACAACAGCCACAAGAGATCAGGTTAACATTCAGAAAAGAGCCAACTTCGTACCGCAAAAAGAATTAATTCCTATAAGAGACCAGCGAGAAACTCATTAGTAAAATCCATTCCCTATTCTAACATACAAATATTTATTCTCGCAAAATCCTTGTAATTCTTTCTGTATCCATCAAATTATCAAAAATATAATTAGCGCCAGCTCTGTGTAATTCATCACGCGAATAAATTCCTGTGGCAACTCCAACTGTAAAAACTCTTGCCTCATTGCCAGCAATAATATCTTTAGGAGTATCTCCAAAAAGAAAAGTGTTTTCATTAAATATGAAATTGTAATTTTCTTCAGCCCTTTTTACAGCCAATCTAACAAGTTCTGTTCTGCTAGCGTCATCACTTCCAAAACCACCAACTTTAAAATACCGGGCTAGGCCAGCTCTTTCCAACTTACCCTTTCCTATTCGTTCAATATTTCCAGTAACTAACCCTAGTAAGGAGGATTCTCTTTCTAATCTATCTAGTAACATACATACGCCATCTAATATTTTAACCTGAATGGAATCTTTAATTTGCCAAAAATAGCTAGCCATAGTTGTCATACACTCATTTAGCCTAGAGTGGATTTCATCTTCGCATAGTTCGACTTTTTTCAGCACTTCAACAATTATTTGCTGATCAGTCATGCCATGATGATTAATCAAATTAACATCAGCATTAACACCATATACTTGCTTGAACGCTTGTGAAAATACAACGGCATGCCCAGTGCTATTAATTAAAGTTCCATCAATGTCAAATAAAACCAATCTTTCAAAGCTCGCCATAATAAATCTCAACTAAGAGCATCACGAAGCTCTTGGATTAGGATGCTTGTTAAATTATCTGTAACACAATTGGCATCAGAATAATCCTGCTCGCCACTGTTAGAATTTCTAAAACCAATGCAATACATTCCAGCAGCCCTTACAGCATTAATTCCGGGAGAGGTATCCTCAATTGCGACGCATTCTTCTGGAAGAACACCAAGTTTTTTCGCCGTCGCAAAATAAATATCTGGATAAGGCTTATCACGTTCAACTTCTCTGGCACTCTTCTCTCCAGAAATTATAACGCTAATGTAGTCCAATACACCTGCTTGTCTCATATGTTTTCTAATATTATCAGGAAAATCAGATGACGCAACTCCAATTTTCAAATCTTCTGGAAGTGATTTTAAAAAAGCCACACTGCTTTCGATAACAGGCGCAGGCTCATTTTCTATCATCTCTCTTCTAATTGACTCTGTTTTTTCATAAATTGCATGCGGGTCGGCTCCGCGCAAACCAAATTGCTCTATACACATTTCTGTAGATTCTAACCCAGGAACTCCTACCCTACTAAAAAACCAATCTTCAAACCCTTTAATTTTACCATGTCCAAAACTAACAAGCGCACGCGACATAGCAGTGCATTTGCCTATCTCAGAATCAATTAACACACCATCTTTATCAAAAATAATTGCTTTTAACATCACAATCTTCTATGTGTATAATATAAAAAGATAGTTATTCTACGCTATATAATTCTAAATTGTTCAGGAGAATATCTAATTGTCACAGAGTCATCTATTTTGATTCCGACAATCCAATCTGCTAAAAATTCAATTATCGTGTTTTTATGCTTCTTCAAATACCCTGGACAAGGATAATATAAAAGTCCAACATGC
>C687J35174_10002293_pt1 | contig 27183 bp, 31 predicted proteins | sample RifCSPhighO2_01_FD_35174 | JGI IMG/M metagenome (IMG submission 35174) | reverse complement strand
TCTTTAGATGATTATATTGATAGAGCACATACAAGCCAAGGACTTCCAAGAAGAGATGTTAAAAAAGGAAATTTATATTTCTGGCATCCAAGAAATGTTTCAGTTGCCTGGTTCGACGCTCTCGGCAACAGGGCGAATCTGTATTGCGACTGGTTTCCTCAGTTCAGGTATTTCGACATCGGGGTACGCGCTGTTGCACAGGAAAAGTAAGGTTTGGCTCGCTGGCAAAAAAGTTGAACAACAAACTTATTTAAAACATTTTTCTCTTTGTTATTAATGAAATTATCAAAAATTGGTGATATTGTTTTAAGATATTTAATTCTCGTTTTGGTCGCCTTTCCGAATCTCTGGATTTTTTATTTGATTTTTACACCGTTGACGATTTACCCAATTTATTTTATTCTTAAACTGTTCTTTGATGTTAGTTTAATGAGTAATTTTATTGTTATAAACAAAATTCTTACTGTGGAAATAATCTCCGCATGCATTGCCGGCGCCGCGTATTATTTTCTTTTAGTGCTTAACCTTTCGACCCCAAAAATAGATTTTAAGCATAGGGCATCAATAATTATTTTTTCATTCACAACGCTTTTAATCTTGAACATTTTCAGGATTCTCATATTAATATTAATAGCAAGAGGAGGAACTTCATTTTTTGACTTAACCCATGAAATTTTTTGGTATGGATTAAGCACAGTGTTTGTCATAGTCATTTGGTTCTCTTCTGTTAGAATTTTTAGAGTTAAAGAAATACCATTCTATTCCGATTTAAAATATTTATATAAAAAATCTCATTTGAATGATTGATATGGTATCTGAATTATTGAATCAATTAGTGAACTCTTTTCTGAATTTAATTAATGAAATTGGTTATTTTGGGATATTTATTGGAATGACAATTGAAAGTTCTTTTATTCCATTTCCGAGTGAAATTATCCTTATTCCGGCAGGTGTATTAGCGGCGAGAGGTGAGATGAGCATCTTATTAATTTTTATAGTCTCTTTGCTAGGAAGCCTTTTTGGCGCGGCGATAAATTATTTCGTTGGTTACTTTATCGGCAGAAAAGCAGTTGATTTTTATATCTCAAAATACGGAAAATTTTTTTTGTTGTCTGAAAAAAAATTAAGAAAAACAGATAATTATTTTGAAAAATACGGAGACGTAACTACTTTTGTTGGAAGATTAATTCCCGGGATAAGGCAATTAATTTCCCTTCCTGCAGGATTTGCAAAAATGAACATAAAAAAGTTTTTTCTTTTCACTTCTCTTGGAGCAGGAATTTGGAGTATTTTTTTAATATATGTTGGCTATTTTATTGGGAAGGGTTTTATGTTGTTTGAGGAATTTCTTAATATTTTAGTTTTAGGTCTTGTTATTTTATCAGTGATAATTGCAATTTTTTATCTAAATATGAAAAAAAGAATTAAAGCAGCTCGTTATTAACTTTTATCAATGTTTCAAGCATGAATTTTTCCGTGACAGGAAGTATTTCGCAATTATTTACCCTTAAAACATAACATGAGTTAACTGCTTGTACAACTCTTGTTGTTTCACCTTCCTGAATATCAAGGTAAATGTACTCATTTCCTAAACTGCAGTCTAGTTCTTGATTTTTTACAACTTTAGTTCCTATAATTTCATAAAGTTTTACAAGATTTGCTACAGCAATTATTCCGTCTCCATTGCAGTTAAAATCTCCATGAGAATCAATTACCATATTACCCATTAAATTGATATCTCCATCAAATTCAATGTCTTCTAAATCTCTTGGATTATTCCTTAAATAAAAATTATATTCTGCTTTGATTCCCTCACTTGTTATTACAGGAAGCTTTGTTTGGTACAATACCAAACATGGCTCAGCGTCACAGAATTTTACAACTTCAAAATAAACTCCTTTGTAAGTGAAATGGCTCATATTGTAAATAACAATATAACCAATTAAAAAAACCAAAATTACAACTCCGAATGCAATAAGAACATTCCTGAAAATTTTATTTTGTTTCTTATTTAATGGTTTCTCCTTCTTTTCTACAGAAGTTTTTTTATTTTGTCTTTTTTTTGGCATTTTTATTCTAAAGTTATATAACTTTTAAATTTAACTACCCATTTACTCCTAATATTTTGAGCAAAAAACTGTCAGCGAGTCTTGACAAATCTTCATTTTTTCCTTCTATAAAAATGCAGTTATTTTCCTGTTTTATGTTAGTTGCTTGCGATTCTCTTATTATTATAAAATTGTCTTCACAGGTTTTTGCTTCAATATTATTGACAGTCTCAATCAATTCAGCGATTTGGATTAAATTAGTTCTTATTTCTGACTCAGCATCTATGCTTTCAGAGTAAATGTAAATCTTTTTTCCAGAGTAGTCTTGCAAAACTTTTTCCATTTCAATTGAGTTATAAGTTCCTCTTGGGTCGTTCCCGAATATGAAGTTCATTTCGTTTAAATTCAATATGAAGAAATTATTCTGCTGTGTAAATTGAAATCCGTTGTAATTTATTGTTGATGCTTCTGCTTTAGAGTCTGTTCCTGAGTCTCCTATAAATTGGAAACCATATCCTATAACACTAAAAAGCATTAAGAATATCAAAACTAAACCAACCGTCAGCTGATTCTTTTTTCTGTTTTTCTCTTCAACATGTTTCGGTATTATTTTTCTCATTTTACAAAATAATTTTGTTATGAAGGTATTAAAAGATTATGTTTTTGTGTTACCAGAAAATTGCCTCGCTTTGCTCGTAAACTCGCTCATGGGTTTTTCTAAAAGAAAAACCTTAACTTTCTTCGAACGCTGATGGTACTTGAGCCACATTAAATTAAGGCCGTTTAAGCGAGTCAATTTAATATTTACATCAAGGCTCTCGCCAGAAGTCAAAAAAAGAAAAAAATAAAGAAAAAATTATTTCTGAGATTTACTCAACTACAAGCTCTGCACTTGTTGCAGATGTACCCTTGTATTTCTTACCACTTGTTGTATCAACAACCTGCGTTCTTAGATACCTTGCAGCGTTTACAGTATCAGCAACGTCATAACCAGCAACAACTAATGCTACCTTTGTTGCAGAGTAAGGACTTGTTAGGCTTTGGATCAAGAATTGTCCTGAACCAACTCCTGTGCTTGTTGTAAAACTTGCACCACAGTAAGCTCCTCCGAGAACATTTGCGGCAGCAGAGTTAATACACGTACCACCAACAATAATTAAGTTCTTTGAACTTACTGAACTGACTTCTGTATCTTTTACAAGGACATCACCAAGCTGCGTAGATCCTGCAGTTGTTCCACTTGCTGTGACAACTGAAGCTACTTCACCCATATACAATTGCGCGTACACTTGACTTGAAGGATAAGTTACAGTAACTCCCTTTTGATCTGAATCACTTGAATCAGAAAGGAAGTGTGTTCCCCACCAGTCAATCTCTTCTTCAAAGTTACTATCACTTGAACGCGTTGCAGATGCAGTGTAATACTGTGTTCCAATCAACACGTCATTAACACCTACACCGTTTGTTGACGTTCCTGGAGGATCACTTTCAAGGTCAATAACAATAGCTTCATAGTTGTTATTATTGTCTTTTCCTTCAAAGATAATCAATGCAGGATTGTCTATTTTTGCAAATGTACTTGCTCTTGGGTCTGTTAAGAACAAGTGAGTTACGTTAACTGTTCCTGCTGTTGCACTAATTAATCCAGTAGCTGCAGCTGTAAAGTTGTAATCAAGCTTACCGATTGTAGTGCTCACAGCATTACTAAGTGCAGCATCTGTAGAAATGTTAAGGGGTGCTTCAGTACTACCTACAGTAACATTCCAAAGATTTCCAGCCCCACCTTGGAAGCCATAATAAGCAAAGGATACTGGTGTATAACCATCCCCATCAGGGAAGTATAATCTTGCGACTTTTGTTCCTCTGTTTGCATCTCCGTTAGCTCCTGGCGACGCAGTAACATCCTGTGGCCAGCTTGTCAAGTTAATTGCCAATGGCTCATAGAATGCAACCAATGCACCTCTTTGTGTCTTTATTGTTGGGTAAACAACGTAGTCATCTCCTGTTGGAGAGTCAGATGTAGGATATTTAAGTTGAGCTCTGTGAGTTCCACCACTTACTGCACTGAAGTTAACATCATATTGCTTTCCGTCAATTATAATGTAACCATTTGTGTCAGAAGTGAATGTTGCCTCATAAGTTACTCCACTAAATGCATCTTGGTATTTCAACCTGTGCTTTGTATGGTCTCCTCCAGTACTATTGAATATATCAATAACCTGAAGAACATGTCCATAATCTTCGTTTCCTACAACAATCCATTCATCCTCAGAGGCGTTAGCATGCTCCCAAACATAAATTGTTTTGTTTGAGTCATCTCTTAATTCCCACTGAGTACTTTCGTTGTGTGCAAAGACAAATGTTCCAGCATTTCCGTCATTATCTGTTAATGTAAGAGACATAGAATCATCTCCTGAGTTTGCAACTTCTATTGTATCTCTTGTTGTGTCTGCTAATGGACTGCTTATACCTGCAAAGTCAACTTTGAAGCTTCCCCATACAGGGTCTACAAATGACGTTCCTTCAAGAATTGTGTCAGTGTTAGAGTCTGGTCTGAAAACAGCAATTGCTATTCCTGTAGCAGTTCCTGGTCTTTGTCCAGCAGTTCCTGTAATGTAAGCCAATGTTCCGTCGACAGGTGTGTCGTCAGAACCTTTTGTAACAGTTGCTCCATGTGTTATGGTGACTTTTTCAGCACCAACTAACAATGTTGCAGTTATACCTCCTACATCAGATGCAACAACATCTTTTACAGCCACATCAATTCCTCCAACTTTTTTGGAGTTACCTTCTGTGATTGTTTTACTATCACCGTTTATTGTGACAGTTGCAGTTGTTGAATCTCCGTTAAGGAGTGTAATGGTGTAATCAGTACCACCAACAGTAACTGTTGCAGTTGGATTTTCAGCTCCTACTTTTGACAAAGTAACTTCTGATGAAGAACTGAATAAAACTAAGTTAGTTGCGTCTGTAGCAGTACTTATTGTAAATTCCTTTCCGAAAAGGTTTACTGTTTCTCCTTCAGAATCTGCATGTGAGAAGTTAATTGCTTTGAAAGTTACTGTAGCGTTATACAATGGGTTTGAACTTGCACTTGTTCCAAGGCTAAGTCCAATAACTGGATCGTTATTGCTTTTTGGCTGCTTTGAAAATATAACTTTTCCTGAGTTATCTGCTCCTGCAGCATTTGTAGCTTGCGAATTCAACTTAACAGAATGTGTTAATGTTGCATCAACATTTCCTGAAAAAGTTGTGTCTGCCAGTATTGTTGGAAGCTCGGTTTTCGTTATAGTGGTTCTTGCAGTTGTCAAGGATGTGTTCAAGTAAATTCTTGTAGCACCTGTGTCTAATGATACTGTTTCACCGCTTGTTGAGGTTGTTGTTGAACCTCCAGCTCCAGTACCCATGAAAGATTGCAAGTTGCTTTGTATATTACCTGCTTCAACAGCATCAAGTACAGAAACTCCAGCTCCAGTACCGTAGACAACTCCTACATCTGCTGCTCCTCCAACAACAAAAGGTGCTGGATAGTTTGCAGCAGCTGCAATTCCCATTGTCATACCCATCATTAATCCACTAGCGGCTATTGCCGATACTTTTTTAAAATTAAACATCGTTCCAATTTTAACCCCCTTTCATCTGTATAACTATGTTGTCTAAGACAACCTCTATTTTCTCTTAGAGAGTTATAGTCAAAACAGATTTTCCTTTAAAAAGCTTCTCAAAACCAAGTGAGTCATATTCAAAACTCCCTCTTTTTTAAGATTTTATTTATAAAGGTTACGCTGTTACCTTGGCATAGTTATATCTAAGGCTTACAAAAATTTTTTATAGAACACAAGCTTTATTAACATATAGTATATTATTTAACATATATATAAAGGACCAACATATAATGAAAATATATATTTTATAGATATCTATTAGAGAAAAACATATATATACTTTATCGTCGGTGATTAAATCAGAATGGTTGAAAAATCAAAAACAAGGGAAATAACAATAATTGAGTCTCACGGAGCTTTCTCAATATTCGCAAAGCATGGAACTTCAAAAAAAGAGTTTGATTTTTCTGATTTGGCTTCTTTGAGACAGCTTTTGAGCAATGAAAAAGCAAGGGTTTTACATGTCATAAAAACCCAAAATCCAGGTTCTATCTATGAACTGGCAAAGAAACTAGAACGGGGATTCAAATCTGTAAGTGATGACATAAAGCTTCTTGAAAGATTCGGTTTTATTGAATTAGTAGAGGAAAAAACAAAGCAAAGAATCAGACACAAGCCGGAAGTTGTTGTTGACAAAATCACAATTCACGTTAAAGTGTAGCTAATAATACGCAACGAAGTAAATATCCACATCTTTTGGTAAGTATTGAGCCGAGCCTTTCGAATTCACTGTTTTCTGACCTTCAGAGATATTTAATATTACCCACTTTGATGAAACTATATTTAATTCATAACCTTTTACAGGACTTCCAGTTTTCACATTCCAGCTTTCTCCCAAAATTCCTTTCAAATTTCTTTCAAGCACTTCACAAGGATCTTCTCCATTGGCGCAGGTATTTCTGATGTCACATTCATAAATCACATCCTGTACATTTAAAAACTCAAAATTATCAGTGCATGAAGTTGTATACTGCAAGAATGCCTGAGTGAAACTCTCAGCTTCGTAGCTTTCAACAGTTTCTTTTTTCGGTTCTCTGTTCAAATAAAAGGCTAGGAAAATCATCAAAATTATTGAGACAACAATTATTATAAGTGCAAACCCAACCATTTCTTCCTGTGCTTTTTTGTTTTTTTTATTCATTATCTCCCCCATAACTCACTGTTATTTTCGCGATTTCGCATTTGTCATGAACTTTTCCTTCAATGTTTTCTTTTCTGCATAAGGAAACAAAGTTCGAAAATTCACTGCTTATTCCATTGTCTAGAATTTTTATAATATCACACTGAGGGTAATTTGTAAGGGTACACTCTACTCTTACACCATATGCAACAGGATAAATTTTTCTAATTTCAATACTATCAACACCCCAAAAATTTGAATATTTGTTTGAATTTGTTTTCAACGCCATGACTTTATCTGCGTCGATGCAATTAGTTTTTTCATTTCCAAATGAACCACCACATGAAAATTCAGGAGAATTTGCTAATTTGGTTACTAAAAGTAATGCGTTCTTTTCTTCTAAAGTTGATGCTGAATCCTTTAATCCAGAATATGCAATCATAAAAATAAACAAACCAACAAAAACAAAAAACAGCGTCACAGCTAAAAGCATGAACGCCATCTGCTGAATTTTCATCTGCGCTTTTTTTTGTTTCATTTTTTCATCAGCTATGGGCAGTTTTTAAAGGAAGGTTAAGCGAAGGCTTGCCATCGATGTTCGAGGAGCCTCTCGCTACCATAGTCTGCAATTTATTACTTTATTTTTTGATTCAATGTTTTCTGCTAAATTAATCATATAACCATCCAAATCAACAGAATCACTGAAACTTCCTTCTAAGCTACTAATTTCATTTAAGTCTTGAATTAAATTTGTCGAGCATCCTTCTCCAGCTATTAAATTAGATTTGTCGACGTACAATTTAGATAATTGCTCTGCCTTTTGCATTATTCTCTCTAATTGGCATTCATAAACTTCTTTGTCAGAGAAAACAGCTGCATACATCAAAGAATCGCTATAAAAATACATTCTCTCGTTATTTTTGTCTAAGTATTTTCCATTATAACTAACTTCAACATCACAATTATTTCCTGAATTGAAACAGACTCTTATGCTATTTATTAAGCAATTCTCCAAAATCAGATTTTCTTGATTAAGGTTTGATATTTCATCACTGATACTTTCAGGAGGTTCAATGAAGCAATATTTCTTTTCTGAAGAAGTCAAATATATTAAATCAGCAACTTTGAATGGAAATTCAAAAGGTTTTGAAAAGAGGAAAAACTTTTTCCCTTCTTCAAAGTTCCCCGAAAAAATATATTTATTCTCAAAACCAATATCAATATCTGTTTCTGTCCATTCACCGAAATTTTGCTGAGAAACTTTTATTATTTGCCTACCAAAAAAACCTTCGTTGCTGCATCTATTATAAATCCTTGTTTCAGTTGGAACTATTACAGAATTTGAAGTGCCAGTTTCAAAACCAGTTTCGAGGGGATTTAACAAAATACTTATTTCCTTTGCCGTTTGTGCATCTAAAGCTGTTTCTTCAGTTTCTATTATTTGTATTGAAGTATAAATTGCAAGAAATAAAATAATTGCTCCAACAATTATTGCAAACAGCCAAGCAAAAGAAATCTGTAAACCTCTTTTTTGTTTCATATTATTTCTCAATTGTAACCAAGTTCTCTCCGAAATCTTTTTTTATCACAAAATTGACTTTACCGTTGATGTTTTCAGCACATAACGGATTTTCATTTTCAGTTGTTTTTGTCAAATCAATATTTTTCATTTCCCTTGAATCAATTCCTTCAGAGGAACCTAACGGATAAAAAAACAAATTTTCGTTTTCGTAGTAATTCTGCTCTAAATCCTCGTAAAATCCAACATACATCCTTCTTTCTGGAGACGAATAATCAATAAAACAAACATACTCCACCTTATTAGGAACTATATACTCGACTTCCTGATTTCCCTGCGAACTTCTCCACATTTTATCTATATCACTCTGGAAATCAGTATAAAATTGCCCACTTTGAGCAGAGTTCTGCAACTCAAGAAATTTTCCTATTGCGTAGAATGCAAATGAAATAAATATTATTATAAGAATTATCGAGAAAATCATACCGAAAGATAAATTGAATTGTCCTTGCTTTTTCATGTAAAAATAAATGAAGCACGGCTTATAAAAGTTTTTTAAATAAAATTAGAAATCACTCGGCTTGACTTTTATACTGCAGACATCAGGATTTGGCTGGTTTCCGAATTCGTCCTGACACTTCACATGAAGTATGTTTGAAGGATTCCACTGCGTGAAATGATTTACTTCTCCTATTGTATTCATTTCTGTTCCTTCCTCAAACAAGTAGTTGCAGCTGAATGTTGAGTAAACACAGCTCGCGGTTTCGCTTGTAATTAATTTCAAAAAGTTGTCTTCTTTATATGCTCTTACAATGATTGGAGAACTTAAATCTGTTTCAACTTCAAAGTTTATTGTTTCCACGTCGGTATTACCTCCAAGGTCAGTGCATTTTATGAAATAATCATAACTTCCTGCAACTAAAAACAATTCTTGCTCATGTTGATATGAATCAGTTTTGAAGAATTTTATATAACTGTTTTCATTTCCTGTGTTGCTATAATAACATATCGCTTTGCCTTCTTGGTATCCCGCAGATGTTTTAACATTGAGTTTAACCTTGATGCTTTGTGTTGAATCTTTTATTGTTTCATTATCTGGAGTTATAGAATCAATTACCAACGGCCTTGTTCCCAATATTGAAAATTCATACGATTCAGTGTTCATATTTCTCTCATTTTCAGGAGAAGTTGGTTTGTCTTCACATCTGAAATAGAATTTATTTTCAGTTTGACTTTTTATTCCTGTCAAGGTTGTTGAACATTTGTACAACATTTGTGCATTGTACTCAAATACACTTGTTGCACAACTCATTGTTTCTTCCATTGATTCATAATCGCGATTGTTGTGACTCCATTTACATGTTGCCGGTTCGTTCACGTAAACATCAAGGTTCACAGATGTTTTGTTAAATGCAACAGGCATTTTATTTATTAAACTTGTAGCTACAATTAAAGGAGGTGTTGTATCAGGTCCCTTATCGACGCAATATTTGAAGACAAATGTTCCTGTGTTTGAGTTTCCGTTTGCATCTTCACATCTTGTGTACAATTCAAAATTGCCGTCGTTTTGAAGAGTTATGTTTTCTGAACTCAATGAACTTGGACTTGGGAGACTTAATGCAAAAGTATGATTATATCTCAAAAGTCCTGAAGACATGAAAATTCCCATTTCTTCAAAAGTATTTTTTCTCAATATATCAACTTTACATTTTGCCGGCTCGTCTAATTTAACACCAAATCTCAACGGAGTGAATGCGGGAACGCAGCCATCTGATGACAAAGTGTTCAAAACTTTTACACCTCTATCTGGGGGAGATATAGTGTTGTCAGGAGAGTATTTGTAATTATCCAACAACGCGTCTTCATAAGGTTCTATCGTCGGAGGATTTACATCCTGCCTGTTAACCCAAACACATTTTTCTTCTTGAGTTCCTGCATTAACTATTTGACATGCTTGTCCCAAAGACCTGCATTGATATTCGCTGCATGGAAGATTTCCATCATTACACCTTTCACAATTTGCTCCTCCTGTCGGTGCTTGCCACGGCAAACAGGAAAATTCAACTATTTTTGTATCTGTTTTTTTAAATGTTAAAATGAAAACAAGAATCGCAACAGCCAACGCAACTGTGAATATAGAGACAGTGCCCAAACCCAAAAACCCAAGATCCACACCTGCTTTTGTTACAAAAGAAGGGAAAATTCCTTGCTCAACAAAAGAATTAAGTGCATTATTTACTAACACTCCAAAAAATGCAGCTTTTGTTGCAGCATCTACAGCGCTTTCATCAACACCTAAAAAAGTTCCAACCGAATAAACTGTAGCAGCAATTGCAGCGGCGTAAAAAAAATCATTTACAAGGTACCCATATGATCCTTCAATTCCCAATGCTCCAGCAATTCCTCCGGGTTCTTTAGCAACTGGAGCATCAGTCGTCGGATTTGGCGCATTTGCCAATCCCCCCCCAAATGCTAATTCAGGTGATAACTCATTTCTTTGAATACAATCATTATATAATCCAACTTCTAAAGTAAGATCATATATACTACAATCATCAGTTCCATTACCGCCAACAAAACCAACATTAAATGTTCCAATTATTGCAGCGAAAGCGAACATTGAAGCAATTACATTTAAAATCAAAAAAATTCCTTTAACTCGATTGAATTTTGAAGTTTGTTTTTTTAGTTTCATTTTTTATTTTTAGTCTTGTTTCGTTATCAAATCTTTAATTGTGTAATACCCTTTTTGCCCGATGTAATTAGTGCTGACTCCACAATCTCCGAGTGCGACGCACATTCTGTTTTGGTCTTCTTTCCATTTGTCTGTAAGGCATTCGCAGTTTTGTTTACATTCCCAACCTCCAAGTAATCCTTTCTCAAAAACTACAGTGCATTTATTGTCCGCAACAGCGCATAAAGATTCAGCGTCGCTGACTCCTTCTGATGATGCCTGCCAGAAATCAAATCCAGGAGCGAATTTTGGAGTGCATTTTCCATCATCTTCATCTTTTGGTTTATCATTTAGTATCCATGAACAGTCTCTTTTGTCTTCATTCTCACAATCTAATTTTTTTTCCTGTGCTACACAATCCTGCCATTTGTTAACACGGCATGCAGCTGTTCTGAATCCATCTATGTCATCTTGCAAACAAACGTCCTGCCTGAAATCAGAACATGGTTCAACAGTGACTTCTCCATTGTAACACACATTTCTAAAATATCTGTCTCCTGGAAGATTTTTTCCGTTCTCACTCGGAATTTCACACCATGTTTCTCCGTGCTTGTATGTTTCTCCTTGATAATCACAGCTTAAGTCTCTGCAAATATAATCTCCGTATCTTGGTTTGGATGAGTCTAAAGTCCTATCATATGCCTTTCCTGTAGAACCAAGAAAATAATCACAATTTCCACAAACAGCACTTCCGGCATTTCCATTGTTGCTGTTGAATCCGCAGCTTTCTGCTTTAGACACAATTTTTTCCCAATAAGTTTGATCATTTTGCCTGTTTGCGTCGTAAATATTTGCTACATTTCCGCAAGTGTCAGCAAAGAAAACTTCATCCCTTCCTTCAATGATGGTTGTCTTTTCACTTGGTCCGCAGTTTGTCGCCAATTGTCCTGCAGAACACAAAAATCCCTCGTGGAATTCAGCATTTGAACTTCCTCCTTGACTACTAATCTGAGTGCATTCACTTTGCGTCGTTAATCTACATGTTCTCTGGAAATCCCTTTCAAAAACACATGCTCCTTTCGCTCCAGATGTTGCAGTTGCGATGCACTGTGCTTCATTTTTTATGTCTGTCCTGTAATTTGTTTCTAATCCATATAAAGAGGATAATTGTATGCATCTTACCTGAGTTGTGAAGGCGGCTTGATCTCCAACTAAACAACAGCCGAGGGAACATTGAGGAATTTCATCTGCTTTTGCATCAAACCATACCCCTCCTGCAGAATCTCCTTGTGGTTGCTCACAGACTATTTCAGGAGTGTTTTCCATGCAAATTCCTTCTTGATTATTAACGCATGTCCCTAATTTGCAATAAGATGTTGCCTCGCAACTTGTAGGAACATATCTAAAACTTTGGTCTACCTTGTCCAATAGAACATTCTGACACCACGCACCGTCAATGGTTTTTTCAGCACAGTAAGTGCTTTGCGTTTGTGCTGAAACAAAATTCACAAAACTAAGAGTAACAAAAAAAATCCCCAACAAAAAAATTGCAAAACTTATTTTCTTCATTTTTGTCTCCCATAATCCCAGATTTTCAAATGCTTCCTTTTACCCTTTTTGATATTTTTTCCTTCTCTAATAAAATCATAGCATTTTTCACAAAGAGAGACCTCCAAAGGATAAATACCTTTAACTACTTCGGCCCATTCTTTATCATTTACTAAGAAAATATTTGGCTGATTAGCACTACATCTTTCACAACTTTCTGGTGCATGTTCCAGTTCCTGCTTTCCCCTTTTCCTTTCCATATTAAATTCTCATCATATTTATTTTATTTAACATTTTGATTTTATTATTTCTTTTATTTATTCGTTAATGTGTCTTTTGTTAATTTTCATTTTTTTAAATTCCCGGTGGGAATGCGACGCTCCTCGAAGCGAACTGGAACTTTTCATTTGTGTCCCTGTTTGTTAATATGTAAATAGTGCTTCCGTCATTTTGCTCCAGCTTTTCAACTTTTAAATCGTGATAATAATTCATGTAAATTGTCGTCTCGGAATCTCCATAACGCGCCTCCATATTCAAGATACTGTTAGCAATGCTCATTAATTCATAAATATTCTTGTTAACTGTCACAACTATTTTCTCATACCTCTCAGAATTTTCCTTAGTCAATGTTAAATCGTTTTCAAATGTGACTTCAACTCTTTTAGGTAAAATCTCTGCTGTTGTTTTTCCCCTAACAAGGTTTACATCATATCCTTGGTTTTCAAAATCCTCAACTAACGAATTAAAACAAGAATCAGTTTCGTCTTTGATGCTTTCTTTTATTTCTTCTTCGATGTGCTGTTTTAATAATGGCTGTTGCATCGCGCATGAAACATAAAATTCGCTCGTGTAACAAAGATAGTCTATTTTATCGTCTTTATACAAAATAAAATTTTCCGGATTCATGCTACCTCCTTGTGAAGAAATAATGTCCACATTATTCTCAATTTCATCTTCCATGCAGTTTTGTATGTACAAATTTGGATTATTTGTGCTCACTCCAAAACCAGTGGTTGCTTCTGGGAAAATAAAATAGAGTATAACACCTCCAGCGACGATAATTACTGCAAGAATAATAAAAATTGTTATCTGACCAGACTTATTAAAACCACCCTTTTTATTCATGATAGAATTATGCGATTCTAATTTAAAAATTCTTTGGAATTTTTAAATTAACTAATATCTTATGATTACAAACTTCAGCTCGCTCCAAAGTCGCTCGCTTAAAATACTTGCTCGTTTCCACTCGCAAATTTGATATAAGTCTGTTAACACAAACCTTGCTTTAACTTGCATTATAATTTTTATGACATTAAGATTAATTACGGAAATCCTTGTCCGAAGGCAGGATTGGAGTATAGAATAAATGTGAGCAACTTATTGCGAACGTATCAGTCCTCAGTTTCGACCCGTGGAGCGAGTACAAAACTTAACTCCATATCTTTATTTTTGAAATAAATTTTCAATGGATGGTCTTCTGAAAATTGCAAGACTGTTTTTTCACACAATTTTGCTCCCTTCATGAACTTTTGCATGTATTCAAGACTGTATTTTGATTTGCATTCTTTTCCCTGAATTTTTGCCTCATCTCCTGAAAACTCCGACATCGCCGAATTAAGGGATTTGGCTTCGACAATGAATTTTCCAGTATCAATCATGAATGAGCATGCATCTGAAACAACAGAGCAATCTTCAATTGACGATACCAAGTCAACGGAATTTATTTCAACACTTGCTGTAAAATTCATTCTTGATATTTTGTCATCAAAATCAATTTCCTCACTTTCAACTTCTATTAAGTTCAGTGTAAAATTTCTTTTTATTCTGTCCTGAATTTTTATACTCAAAAGATTTTCTTTCTTTTCCAAAATCAAAGAACTACCGGAACTGCATCTTTTTAGTATTTGCTTTAAATTATCCAAGTTTATTCCTAGGACTTCATTACCTGCTTCAAACTGGCTGAAAGATGACTTTGGAATTTTGAAATTAAGCATCGAAATATTCGCGGGATCCATTGCTGTGATGCTCATCCCGAATTCACTGATTCTTATCCTGACTTCTGTGACAATCTCAGATAGTATCTCAACGACTTTTGACAGCACACCCGGGTTTTCAAGCTTTACTAGCATTTTTATATCAAAAAAGCGCTTCTTTTAAGCATTGTTATTCTGGAGTATAGAGAAAATATAAATTTTCTAAACATCGCTTAATCGACCAGTGTAAGGAAACTATATAAATATTTTACTTTATTATTTTTTATGGATGTGCGAGAGGAAAAGATAAAAAAAATTACTTCTCTATATTATTCGAGAAGCGACGTGCAGGAAGCAATTTTCAGCTTTTCAAAAGACAGAGAAATTTCCCCACGGCATTTTGAGGCATTTGGAAAACGCCCTGACTCTCTCCAGTACAAAGGAGATATTTTTGAACTTGTGAGAAAAGGGGCGACAAGTTTTCATTGCTCAATTGAATTATGGAAAGACCCGTTAAAATTATCAACAAACTTAACAAGTGAACAGTTGAATGAATTAAGGAAAGGGTGGGATTTTTTAATTGACATCGACAGCAAATATCTAGATTACAGCAAAATTCTTACGAAACAAATAATAAAAGTCTTGAATTTTCACGGTGTGAAAAATTTTGGATTGAAATTCAGCGGTAATAAAGGATTTCATATAATCATCCCATGTAAGGCTTTCCCAAAAGAAATTAATGATGTAAAGACATCTGACATGTATCCAGAGTGGGCGAGAATAATCTCAAAGTATATTACTGAAAAAACAAAAAAAGAGACAACGAGAAAAATTAATGAATTAAATTATGAAAATTCGAAATATGATTCTGTTAAATATATAAAAAGAGAAGGGGGATCTGAAGATATTATGATGAAAGGAGTTGGGAGTGATAAACAAAGATCAGGTAATTTTATTACTGATGTTAAGGATAATAAAACCATCTCTCAAAAATTTGAATCTCTCCAGAATAAAGAAGAATCCTGGAATAAGGAAGCTCTTCCTGACATAATTCTTGTTTCTCCCCGTCACTTATTCAGGATGCCTTATTCTTTACATGAAAAAACAGCTCTCGCCAGCGTCGTGATAAGCCTTGATGAGATTGATGATTTCCAGCCAAAAGATGCAGATCCACTAAAAGTAAAAACAAGAGAATTCATGCCTGAAGTGGAAGAAGGTGAAGCAACAGAACTTTTGGTTCAGGCTCTCGATTGGAATGCTCAGGAAGGAAATATTTTGTCTGTAAGTCAGAAAACTCAAATTAGGGAAGACTTCAAACCTGTAAAAATTACAAACATATCTGAGAATATATTTCCTCCGACGATTCAGACAATTCTCAAAGGAGTTGCAGACGGAAAAAAAAGGTCGCTGTTTATTTTAACAAATTTATTCCGTTCAATAGGGATGGAAAAAGATGAAGTTGAAAAGCAAATAAGCGAATGGAATAAAAAAAATAAGCCACCATTGAAGGATAATTATTTGAAAGCACAACTTTTGTGGTCTTACAGAAATAAAATAGTTCCGCCTCCGAATTTTGACAAAGATTATTACAAAGGAATTGGCTTAACGCCAACAGAAGAAGAAATGAGATACAAAAATCCTGTTAATTACATGGTAAAAAAATCTTTATCATCGACGGCCTCTAAAAAATTTAAAAATAAAAAAAGTTAGGATAATTTTAAAAACTAGATTGCTTTATCTTTTATATGAATAAAAAAGTGGTTTTGTTCGGCTTGATAATGCTGTTTTTTCTGAGTTTTGTTTTAGCCCAAGAGGTTTGTGAGGAAGGGGATGATGATTGCAAAGTTGATAATGCTTACGCATGTTTAAATGAAAAAATTGATGACAAAACCTGCTCAGGTTTGTCTCCAGAAGAAAAAATTTTTTCCTTTTTGGCTACGGAAAAATGTAAAGCTGAATTAATTTCTGATTCAAGATTTAAATCAGATTTAAAATATACTTCCCAGGCAGTTTTAGGTTTGAAGGGTAATGATTTATCAGACGCAGAATCATGGCTTTTGTCACAAAACAGAACTTCAACAGGGCTTGAATGGTTTTTGCAGATTGAAAGTCCAGAGGCAACTTCATGCACTATTACTTATTCAAACTCAAACACTTTATCTATCAACGAGGATAAAAAAATAAATTCATTATCTGGAGGTAGTTGTTTTACAATTTCAGATAATGGATATTGGCTCGAGGTAAATCAGCTTTGTTTTGGCCAAGAATTTGAAATTTCATGCAACCAGCAATTTTTGACAACACTTCTTTACAAAAAACAAGATTCAGATACGATTTACGTTTCTGAATTGACTCATTCCTCATCTGCACAAGGAACAACAGCGGAAAAAGTAAATTCTTTTTGTTTCAGGCAAGGAGCCTCCTGCAGTTACGAAGGAAGTTTGTGGGCTGCGCTTTCTTTGGACTTTTTGGGCAATGATATTTCTGCTTATTTGCCTTACCTTATTGTAACTGCCGAAGATAATCCAGATGTTCTTCCAGAATCATTTTTGTATTACCTTACAGGAGAAATTGATTACAAAAACAAATTACTCGGTAAACAGATAAATAGTAAATGGTGGCTTTTTTCAGGCGATAGATATTACGGAACTTCTGTTGCTTTGTATCCATTTCAGCACGACATTATTTCCCAAAAAACAGATTCAATTGACTGGCTTTTGAATGAAGTGCAAGGAGCAGACGGTTGCTGGGATTCTGGAAATATAAGAAACACAGCTTTCCTTTTGTATTCAATATGGCCTGATAACGTCGCTGGAAGCATAGGAGATGATTCAGGAACAGGAATAATTGACTGCGTCGCTTCTGGATATTATTGTGCATCCCAGATAAATTGCAACGGGCAAGTTCTTTCAGATTATTCATGTACAGGAGCTTTTGTTTGTTGTAGCGAACAGCAGGCATTAAACACATGTTTTAATCAAGGAGGAGAAATCTGTGCTTCAAATCAAGTTTGTGCAGGAATTGGTTCTGCTGAAGTGAGTGCTTCAGATATAAGTTCAGGACAGATTTGTTGTGTTAACGGATTTTGTCAAGTTCCATCTTCTGATTCCGGTTCAGGTATTACCTCGGCATGTAAATCAACAGGAGGGATATGTAGAATCAACGGTTGCTTGAGCGGAGAAACAGAAACTTCTGCATCATGTGATTTCAGCAGTGATATATGTTGTGTTTCAGATTCAACTTCAAAACCAGAATCAAAATTAAATTATCTTTGGATTTGGATTATTTTGGCGTTGATTATCGTTGTAGTTTTAGGAATAATTTTCAGAAATAAGTTAAGGGCACTTTTATTCAGGATGAAATCAAAGTCAGGAGGAGATTCAGGAAGCCAATACAATGAAGCAGGATTTAGAAGAGGTCCTCCAGGTTTCCCGCCACTTCAGCCAAGTCAGAGAAGAATCATTCCAGGACAAGTGCACCATAGACCACCAATAAAAGCACCAAAATCGAGAGCGCAGTCAGAAGTTGATGAAGTCTTGAGAAAGTTGAAAGAAATGAGTAAGTGATTTTTAATATGACATTACTTTTTCTGTGCCTATTTATCTCTATTCACCATCCTCCCCAACCACCACCTTAAAAACCATTAATACTAAACCAAACTTTAAATTAACAATTACATCAAATTTCGAGTGAGTTTACGAGCGAGAGTTTTTTCAGAATTTAAGATTAAACAATTAGAAAATGTATGGTTCTAATCATGAACTAGGATAAGCATAAGAAGGGGTTTTATCTAATTCTTCTATAAAAGCGTTGTACGCCTTTAATAATGAACCATTATATTCTCTATTTATGTACATGCATCTGTCAACGCCGAAAAGTACAAAAACGCTAACCATACAGCCAATTGCAATTTTTCTGAAATCATTATAATCTCTTATGTTCATTTCAACTGGACGTACAGGTTTTTCTCCAGTAACTAGATGATTTAACATTTCAAAGTTACTTGCAGGAAGATAAACCTCAACTTTTTCTTCCAAATTTTCTCTATTATCCACCATCATTAATATACAAAAATTCTATTTTTAAGTATTTATCTTATTTGTTGCATGTTAATTAAATTAAACTTTTAAACTCTTTTTACCACGTTAATATATGAAAAGTGGTTTGATATTTTTTTTTGTTTTAGTTTTGGTTCCAGTAGTATTTGCAGCAGAAATAGAAATGCCTTCAGAGTTTAATCAAGGCGAGACCTTAATTGCGAAAGTTACAGGAAATTTTTATGAGTCAATAACTGAAAATGATGTTGAATTTTATAGGGACCATGTAAGAACTTCAGTAATCTTAAATGTTGAGAAGATAGACAATGCCTTTTACATTTATGCGCAACTGCAAGGAAAAAACCCAGGAAATTACTCAATTTTAATAAAAGACGCAAAATATTTTCAGTCAGGAAGCATTGTGGAATCTGATTTGACAAAAAATTTCTCGATAAATGAAAATACGGCAGATTTCAGTGTTGAACCGGGATTTGTAGTTGCTGATGAAGATTTCTCGCTTGAAGTCACAAATATTAAAGATTATGAAATAACAATAAATGTAAACATAAATAATGTTGAAGAGGAAAAAGGGTTTTTTGAAAGCTTTTTCAGCAGTGACTCGTCTGATTCAGAGAATTCGGTTTCAGTATTTCCCGGAGAAAAAGAAAAAATCCTTTTTGATATAGTGGATTTTAACAAGCAGGAAATAAATACAGTTGAATTATCAAGTGAGAATACATCTTATGAAATCATTGTTTATTCTTTGTTCGAAGAAAATGGAGAAAGTTTATCTATTTCTGGAAACGAAACAAATTTCAGATTTGAACCATCAGTATTAAATGTTTCAATGTCGACGAATTCAAATACAGAAAGGATTGTTTACATCACAAACCTCGGCGACGAAATTACAAATGTTTCTTTGGATATATCCGATTCTCTGAAACCATATTTGTCTCTTTCCAAAAACAAAATAGAAAGAATAGAAAAAAACTCTTCAGTAAGGATTGATATCGGAATTGTCTCTGGAAAGGAAGATGGTTTAGTTGAAGGAAAAATATCTGTGTTTGCAAACAACACCTACGATTATTTAGTAATTCGCTTGAATCTTATACGGGATTACGTTCCTATTAATGGAGAAGGTGAAGAAATTGAGGCAGTTATTGAGAAATGCTCTGAAATAAATGGTGTTATTTGTTCTTCAGGAATGAAATGTTCTGGCGACGTGAAATATGCTTCCGACGGAATTTGTTGTATTGGAGTTTGCGAGGAAATTCAAGAAGGAAGTTCAACAAACCAAATAATCGGCTGGACAATTCTAATAATTATTATATTGGCGGTTTTGTGGTTTTATTTAAGAAAATATAAGAAAGTCAAAAGCGTCCCGGATTTTGGGAAGTTTGTTGAAAGGAGATAACTATTTCTTCTTAATGTGTTTCTTTGGCTTTGAAGAAGTTTTCACTTCTTCAGGAATTGGCATTTTTTCACCCAAAACTTCCCTTAGCTTGTTTTCAAGAATTATTTTTTCAGTCTGCAAAATCCTAGCGATTTCATCATATCCATGAAGTCTCCTAGTTATTTCATTTAGTATATCATTAAAGTCGTTGTTTGTTGTGGAGATTTTTTCAGGCTGTATTATATCTATATGGGCCGGCATATATTTGAATGTTAACATAACCAAATAAAGAATTTCATCAACACTAACTTCTATTTCGGCGAAGCTTGTGAAAAAACCCTCATGCTCTTTCATTTCTACGGGATTGTTTACCTTTTTATTCACAATTTTAACTCCTTTTTCTTCGCTGATTTTTTTTGTGATGTCCTGAAGTGTTTCCTTTAAGTGCTCTGCTGGTTTGCCTATAACTTCAATTATTAAAATGGCATTTACTTTATTTATGTTTTCAGACGATTTCATTTTTTATTTTGTTTCTTCTTAAAACAAACAGCAACACGATGAAAACACAGAATGCTATGAATCCATACATTGCATATTTATTTATATCAGAAATATTATCATTATCGTCTTTTATACCTTTTGAATCAGTATTTTCTGAAGGTTCATTGAGGAATATTGTTGGCGCAATGATGTTTGCTTGTTTTGATTCAAGATTATCTGTTTGTTCTTCATTTACCACATTACCACTTATACTATTAGATTTTTCTTCCTCAACATTACTCTCATCGTTTTTTTTAGTATCTTCTTTTTCTTCATTTTCAACACATACAAGCCCCTGTGATTTTATATCATCCAGCTTTACTTCACCTATTCCACTTACATCTATCAAGTCATCTACAGAACCAAATGGCCTCGCGGCAATTATCTTTTCAGCTGTAGCAGGGCCAACCCATGTTATTTTATCCAAATCCTCCAAAGGAGCGCTGTTTATGTCAATTTGTCCTTCATCACAAACTGCCTGAATTGATTGTATACCAAATAAAAAAACCAAAAAAGTCAACAGAAAACATAACTTCTGCTTCATAAATTTATCAGCAAATAACTAATTTTAAGCTTTGTTGTACTTTTGACCATATTTCTCTGAAAAGTTATCATATCCAACTTCTATTTTTTTTCCATTTTTAAAAGCTTTCGCAATCCAAATTTCAGAGAAAATTTCATTTTTTAGATACCATGCACATTTCTCTTTTTCTGTTTTTGAAAGAATCCCGTTAGTTTTAACTTCTACTCCTATAACACTATATAACCCGTCGTGAATATGTTTAATTGAAATAAAATCAGGGAATCCTGTACCAATTGTCATAACCTTGAAAAAAGGATTATAATTTCGTTTCGCAGGAAACATCTCCTCTTTTTCTAAGTCAACATTATTGCTCCATTTATCGACGATTCTACCTTTACTTTCCAAATCTTTTCTAACTCTTAATTCAAATTTTGCTCCCTTTGCCCTTGACTTCTTGCCCCTTTTAATCTCTGTTTTTTTCTTTTGCTTATATGGAATTCCTGCATCATCCCATGAAATCTCATATTCTTCACTTCCGGCTTTTCTAAGCATCTCCATAATTTTCTCTTTATTTTCTTTTTTTATTCTTTCCATATAAAGAAAAAACCAGAAAGAGTTTTTATATTTTTATTACAAATCTCGTGCCTGTAAAGTCCTTCGTCCGTTTGCTTTAGCACGTTTTATCGCTTCGTCAAGAATTTCTTCTACTTTTTTATCTAGTGCAACCCCAACTTCTTCAGCAACACTTGTAACAGCATTTTCCTTGTCTAATTCACGCACCACTTTTTTTATGTTGGATTTTATGACAAGAGCCATACTTTTAATTATCTAAAGGACTTTTTATATTTATCAATTTTTCCGGGTTTGAGTGAACATAAATCATTGAAGTTTCAGGAGATTTATGTCCCAAAACAGATTGGACTTCATTAAGGCTGTTTCCTGATTCAATTAAATGAGTTGCAAAGCTATGTCTTAATGTATGCGGGTGAACTTCTTTCCATTCTTTAAGTTTTGCTTTTTTTGAGGCATTTCTAACTATTTTTTGAATACTCCTAACAGAATATTTTCTTTTTCTGTTACTCATAAAAATTAAATCATCTTCTTTTAAATTTCCAATTTTGATTAGATTTTTTATTTTTTCTTTAACGACAAAAGGAATTAAGATGATTCTGTCTTTTCCTCCCTTACCATTTCTTATAAATCCAAAATTTTTTTCAAGGTTTAAATCCTTAATTTTAATATTTAGTAGTTCGGAAACTCTTAAACCAGAACCATATAGGAATTCAATCATTAACCTATGTTTCCAGTTTGAAATTGCATTTAATAATTTCCTGACTTCTTCTTTTGTCAGAAACCTCTGGATTCTCTCAGGAATTTTTGAGTATTTTATATCAATCCACATTCTCTTTTCCAAAACCTGTGTAAATAGAAATCTTAAAGCCATATGGTAAATATTAAGGGAATTTCCAGACAGGTTTTTTTCTGATAAATAATTGAGAAACTCCCGGACATCTTTTTTGCTGATTTTTCCCAAGTCCTTTTTACTCCAGTTTAAAAATCTGTTAATACAGTAAAGATATGTCTTTACTGTTCTGTTTGATAATCTTCTCCTTTTACATTCTTTCCTCACAGCAGAATCAATACCAAGAGGAATATAAGCCATTATCATTAAAATAAAAACAGCATTAAAAATCTAAGTTTTAATTTCGTAATAGAAACAAAATTTTCAAAGGCATTGTTAAAATTCAGGACTTTTAACACTTAATAAATTAAAATTTAGCAAAGTTCGTTAAAAGCCTGTTAGTAGAAATTTTTGCTACGCAAAAACTCTTCGCTCGATTAATTTTAGTTATACCATCCCCCGCCCGAAGGCATGCCTACTTAGAAAGAATTAGCCCACCACAATAATTTTGTCTGAAAACTTCCTTTCCTTGATAAAGAATTTGTTCTGTTCCTTTAAAATCTTTAATATCTCCATCGCTCGAATCTTTATATTCCCATTCTCCCTCATGGAAGTTTTCAGGACCTCTAAATGGTCTCGTTACTTCAACCAATTTTAATGCTTTTTTGAGAAATGTAAATGTCTGTTTGGCAAAATCTCTATTTCCTATATTTTCCTGCGTCATTCCGCCACTATATGCCATTGCCCAAATTGGCTGACCTTGGAATCTTACATATTCTTGTCCCGGCGCCATAAAATATCCGACATAGCTGTCCCTATATTCCCAAGGTCCTTCTATAAATTCTAATTCTTTAAAGCCCGGTCTCTGTGGCAGAATTTCTTTTCCATCTCCTGCCCACGCTTCAGATTTTGCCTTTATCAAAAATCTGGCTAATTCTTCAAGGTTAACTTCCATAAATTTAGTATAAAGTATTAGTTTAATAAGTTATCGGCATGCCTTCCCCCACCCTTAAAAATTGCTAAAATTAATCTCGCTCGCCTCGTTGCACTCTCAAAATCCTTCGGATTTTTCGGGTCTACTAACAGACATTAGTTTCAATTCTGGGTTTACCTTACAGGTACGCTTCGCTACCGAAAATTCTAATGTTCTTATCTTCGTTAAAATCATAAAGAAAAAACTCACAAAATTACTTCATAACTTACCTAACAAAATTTTAACGAAATTGTTGAAAAATAAAAAATATAGAACGAAAGATTTATTCTTTTAGTTTCTTTTCCAACTCTCCAGAATTGTCTTGATTTTTTAGAATGTCCAACTTTTCATTAAAATATGCTCTTGCATATCTTACTCCATCTGCTAAAACTCCTGCGGTTAGCAATGAACCTCCACCAATCGCATATGTTTCAGTGTTGTCCATTCCAAACATATTTAGCATATAAGATGCTCCAATCAATCCAATTCCAATTCCTTTCGCTACTGATTCGAGTGGAAAACCTTTGTATTCTGGTAAATGATTTTTTGTCATACAATAAAGAATAAATCAATACTTTATAAATCTTTCGTTTATTTTACCACTTGAAAGTTAATAACTTATTTTTCAACAACTACGATAACAACGAATTTTCGGCAAACCCAGAACTCGAGATTTTTCGGCTTCGCCGAATGTTGCACTAAAATCTCGTCCTCATTTCATTCGGAGAAACTAACAGCGATTAAGTGAAATTCACTCCGCCGCCGCAAACATTATAAAGTTGTTCAATTTAAATGATAATTATGGCAAACATTCCTGAATGGCAATATCCCTTATACAAAGAACCCGATAAAGTTGCCTACGCAATTTTAGAAAAAATAGGAAAATCAAAATTATATCCTAAACTTGTCGGCTCAAAAGAGGAAATAAATGATTTTCTAAAATTGCTTGTTGTCAGCCAGAAGATGAAATATTATCGTAAGTTTCGGGATATTGCCTTGAATGAGTTCAAGAAAAAAGAGGCAAACATTCCAAAAATCTTGGACGAAAGCAAAAATCTTGAAATTCCAAGAGGCATTGATGAATCTTGGGCAATTTTTATTCAGGATAAAAGACTCTGCAAGTTAATGGATAAATTTCAAGATGCCAAGATTCAATTCATCGGAAATGATGATGAAGTTTCTGAATTCTTTGTTAGATTTTTGCTTTCTCAACTGCTACAAGATTGGAGAGGCCCTTTAATGGCTGTTCTTTTGGAATGTTTGCAGGATAAAAAAGTAAAGATTGCTAAATTGAACAACTTATTGAAGATTTGGGATTATACTAAAGTATTCTAGGCGGCGGCTCCGTGAACTTGCTCCGCTTCGCTCCGCACCCCGCTGCGCTCTCACTCCATTTCATTCCGTTCGGGTCACTTAACAGGGCTTATCTGTAATTCACTTTTTGGCTCAAAGCAACGATAACTTTATTAAGAAAATAATATGTTCCTAACAGTATGGATGTTTCAAATTATAAAGACTCGGAATTTTTAGAAAAATACAAGAAGGCGCCCCTACTTCATCCTTTTGTTGTTTTTCCTGCTTTGCACAAAGCTCTTGGTGATGTGAAAAACAAAAAGGTATTGGATTTAGGTTGTGGCTCTGGCGATTTTTCACATTCTCTTGTTGAGAGAGGGGCAAATGTTATTGGTGTTGATGTCTCTGAAAAATGGATTGACATTTGCAAAAAAGAATATGCTAATGTGAAAAATCTTGGATTTTTTGTTGCTGATGGTTCTAATCTCAAACAACTCGCTGATGATACTTTTGACTTTGTTGTTATGAATATGGTTTTGCTGAATGTTCCAACATTGGACAAAGTCAAAAAAATATTTCAAGAAGTTTCAAGAGTCCTTAAAAAATCCGGTCAGTTGATATTTACAGATTTACATCCTCTTGCTTTAATGATTGAAAAAACTTTGTGTGAATCCCAAACTTATCTTCCCGGATTTTCTTATTTTAAAGATGGCTCTAAATTCAAATCAAAAGTTAAACTTACAGATGGCTCTGAAATTGAATTTGGAGATATTCATTGGACTCTTGAAACTTACACTCGTTGTTTGAGTGATTCAAAAATGTGCATCATCAGAATTATTGAGCCACAACCTATTAACGAGGCGCCTTCTTTCTTGAAAGATTATAAAATTCCGGAACATATTATTCTAGTATGTAATAAACATTAGGTCGCCAAAAAGTGAACTTGCTCCGCTTCGCTACGCACCCCGCTGCACTCTCCTCCTTTCAGTCGTCGGGACAGATAACAAGGGTTATATTCAATTTTGTATTTGAGAACAAAGAAAGAGTCCCTTTAGAAACTTTTATAATATTCTTAATTTCATCTATTTATATGACAGAAAAATATCAAAAAATCACTGTTGGAGGATTGCTTGTAAAAAATAATAAAGTTCTTGTTGTTAGAAGATCTTCTGCTGAACCCTACTTAACAGGATATTACGAATTACCTGGAGGAAAAGTTGACTTTGGAGATCATCCAAAAGAAAGTCTTGAAAGAGAGTTTATGGAAGAAGTAAATCTCAAAGTCATAGCGTTACATCCATATCGAGTATTCACTTACATTTCTGATAAAGGAAATCGTCATACTGTTGAATTAGTATATTTTGTTGAATTAGATGACGATACTAAAAATATTAAATTAAGTGAAGAACATGACGATTTCAAATGGATTTCAGCAGAAGAAGTCGATGATTTACAAATTAGTGATGAAATTAAAATGAACATTAAAGTTGGTTTCAAAGAAATTGAAGACTGGGCTCTTTCTAAAAAATAGACTCCCTTCGGTCGAGATTAATAATAGTTCTCAAATACAAAACTCTGAAATTTCCCTTCGGAACGTTGCACTAAATTTCAGCCCTTCGGAGAATATAACAGGAATTATACGAAATTGAAAGTCAGCCCTACCAAAATGTTTTTAATATCTAACTGAAATCAAATAACTATGGCACACATAAATATTGAAATCAAAGCAAAATCAAACAATCAAGATGCGATAAGAGAAATCTTAAAATCAAAGAATGCCGACTTTAAAGGTGTTGATCATCAAATTGATACATACTTTAAAGTTAATAATGGTAGACTAAAATTAAGGGAAGGAAAAATTGAAAATCACTTAATTCATTATCAAAGAGAAAATAAAGAAGGTCCAAAACAATCAGATGTAACTTTGTTTAAATCTGACCCCAAATCTTCGTTAAAAGAAATTTTAACCAAAGCATTGGGAATTTTAGTTGTAGTTGATAAAAAGAGAGAAATTTATTTTTTTGATAATGTGAAATTCCATATTGATATCGTTGAAGATTTGGGGACATTTGTTGAGATTGAAGCCATTGATAATGATGGCACGATTGGGAAAGATAAATTACTTGAACAATGTCAATTTTTCCTTGATTTATTTAAGATTTCTCAAGAAGATTTGATTTCAGTCTCTTATAGCGATTTATTATTGCAAAAATAATGGGCTGACTTTCAACTCAAGAGGACGCTGCGCTTTCGCTCCACTTCGTTACGCTCGGGACACATAACAAGGGTTAGTTTCAATTGCTCGGCGGCGGCTAAGATACTTTTATATAATTCATAATGTTCACAATAAATATGGAATTGAGTAAATTTTTTGTCAAAGCCAAAAACAACAAACTAATCTTCTAAAAAATGAAAGACTACATAAAATATATTAGCTATTCTTTTATTATGATTATAATTGTTTTTGTGGGAGCA
>C687J35174_10002291_pt1 | contig 27185 bp, 28 predicted proteins | sample RifCSPhighO2_01_FD_35174 | JGI IMG/M metagenome (IMG submission 35174) | reverse complement strand
ATTCGATCCATGGCACGCTTTTCGGTCATCAAGTCCTCCTCCATTGTTTTTACTCCTTCAAAAAACGCTTCAAATCTGTGCCTGAAAGCATCGCTTTGAAGGTATTCGTGCAAAATTTGGAGATCTTCATCTTTNGTGGATGCCAAAAACTTTGCAGAAGCTATCTGCATAACCGAACGACGCACCAAAGACGCCAATGACAAAGCATATTTGTAGCCTGTAACCAAAACACCGTCCAGAACAGAAAAATTATCAATATCGGGAGGCAAATTTTCCGAAACCAAGACTGCTATCGTTGCGCCTGCAGATCTTGTGTCTTCGCGAAGCTTAGGCAGCCATGAAGGACTCCACTTAGCTCGTTTTGTCTCCCAGATAATCGTTCCGGCCGTTTTACCCGCGCGATTTTTCACTTTTTGGATAATATCTCCACCTGCAACGCCTTTAGCGACAGGATTAATTTCGTCTTCTGGAAAGGCCACCTTGAGGTTATTTTCCAAATCAAGTTCCAAAACTTCACCCTGGGCCTGTTCGGAACCTTGCTCAAGTTTGCGTTTCAATTCTTCGTTAATACGTAACACATCTTGAAGTTTTTTGTCCTTCTCTTGATCTTTAAAACGGTGTTCATCCTCGACTCTTTGCCTTGCTTCTTGCCTAATTTTTTCTTCGCTTTGGGCAAACTTCTTTTTCATCTCGAGCTCTCTCTCCTCATCCTGAATTTTGAGTTTATAGATCTCATCCATCAAAGTTTCTATTTGTGAAAGTAATTTTTTATTTCTTAGATTCGCTTCATCTATTTCCTTTTGCTGACGCCTCTTAAAAATCCCATATTCTTCACTAGCCTTCTTGCTGACTTTTTCCTCAATCTCGCGTTCCAAATCCTTCCTGATTTTCTCCTGCACCTCGTGTGTCAAAGCTTCGGAAATCTCAATATCTTTCCCGCAGTACTTGCACTTAATCGTATTCACCATGACTAGGAGTATAGCAAATAATAGGTAGCCTCGTGTACACTAAATCATATATGAACAGGAAAAGTAAAATTATCCTTTCAACAATATCTGTGTTGGTATTCCTTTTGCTTTTAACTATAAGTTATCTATATTCAAAATTATCGAGTGTTTTTATTAGCTCACACCCTGAACTTCTTCCCATATACAATCAGGTTTTTGAAAAAGCGGAAAATGAAAATAGGCCTGTTAACGTACTAATTCTAGGATTCGGTGGTAAAGACCATGACGGCGGATTTTTGACCGACGTATTAATCGTCTTAAGTGTTGATAAAAATAACAAAAAAGTTCTAATTACCTCTATTCCAAGAGATTTGTGGGTGCCTATTCCAGTAGATTTGGAAAACAAACAAAACTTTAAAATTAATAACGCTTTTGCAATTGGCGGAAATGAGATCTTTTTCCCAAATAAAAGACCAGAATTTAGAGGAGAAAGCGGTCGAGGATCTCTGGCAAAAAAAGTGGTTGGTGATGTAATAGGCATGCCTGTCGACTATTTTGTGTCAGTCGACTTTGGAGGCTTTGTTAAAATAATTGACACCCTAGAAGGAATAGAGGTAAATGTTCCGACCACTTTTGACGACTACTTTTACCCAGTAAAAGGCCTTGAAAATGAGACCTGCGGTTACGATACAGAGCAAATTCAAGAATTTCATCAAAAATACTCTGGGTTTGAACTCGAGAAACAGTTTAGCTGCAGGTATGAACACCTTCACTTTGACAAAGGAAAAGTCCACATGGATGGTGAAACCGCTCTTAAGTTTGTTCGGTCTCGTCATTCTGAAGCTGATGGCGGCGACTTTGCGCGCTCAATTCGCCAGTTTGAACTCTTGAATGGAATAATGGACAAGCTAGTTTCTTTAAAAGCGCTCACTAAACCCAACACTTTAATTGACAGACTATCTGAAAGTGTTAGGACAGATGTAGACAAAAAGGTAATTGACGAGCTTCTCGATTTGAAATTTGACCCAGAAGAATATGTTGTCAATACTTTAAACCTTTCCACCGACAATGTACTGGATAACTCTACCAGTGAGGAGGGGCAATATGTTCTTATTCCAAAAGCGGGACTAAATAACTTCCTAGAAATACAAAAGCTAATCCAAGAGAACATTTAGTATTTGTAGTATTATTATTTTTGCCACACTATGTACACAGAAGTCATTTTTGATATCGAGACTAAAAAATTTTTTGATACCATTGAAACATCAGACCCGAGTAAATTGGGTGTATCAATTGTGTCACTTTATTCAAGAAATCTGGATAGTCAATTAAGAGAGTTGGAAGGACAGATTTTGTCATTTTGGGAAGAAGAATTTTATAAAATGTGGAGTATGTTTCAAAAAGTTGACAGAATAATTGGATTTAACTCTAAAAGATTCGACGTTCCAGCCCTTAAACCCTACGCCCCCCCTTACTTCCCAAAACTTCCACATTTTGATATTTTAGAAGAGATCAAAAAAACCTCTGGTAAAAGAGCATCTTTAGATAAAATTGCGAACTTAACACTTGGAAAAGGCAAAGTAGATAACCCTGCAAATGCTATTAAGTACTATCAAAAAGGAGACACGGAGAGTCTTGACAAGCTTAAAAGATACTGTGAGGAAGACGTTTTGTTAACAAAAGAAATTTACGATTTTGTCTTAAAAAACAAATATTTAAAGTTCAAAGACTTTTGGAATGAAGAAAGAATTGTCAATCTCGATTTTACTTATTCTCCAAAAGTAATTCTTTCCTCTTCACAAAAAAGTCTTTTTTAATGACATCCTCCCCGCTTTGAAAAGCGGGGTTTCCTCTAAAGGAGGATGACATATCAGAATTGGGTTTTGCTATAAATCCATTTGACCCATAGTTAATCTTTGAGTATAATAATTAAACAAATTTTAATATGACTATAGAAACACCTCGTTCAGGATTGGTCTTTTCCAGGCACGATACTGCTACCGGAGAAGTTATGGGTCTTGGGGTTAGAGGCTACGTAGGAGTTGAAAAAGTTTTAAGGGGACTGGAACGGTTACCCTTAGGTAAACACAGAGATGAAGTTATGAGAAGTTTTATTCAGGTGGGTATTGAAATTAATGCCGTTTGCAGAGATGGGGGCGCTTTATCAACTTCAGGACAGCTCCTGCTGATGGGTTTACCTTATTCAACATTGGAACCCGGGTTTGCAGATATATTGGCCGAAAGAAGAGTTGTCGCGGTAAAAAGACTTGCAGCCTCAACGTATTTAGGAATAAATCTTTGGGAACGGGGAATATCGCATAATCAGAACATCTACATATACACCCCTGGTTTCTCGGCAGATTTAGGGGTTAGAACTACACCACACGGATCTGCTTTATCATGCGTAACTGCAACGAATACCAGCCCCCAATGGATAAGTCCAGATGCAGCAATCAATCCTTTTGGAAACAGATTAAAACATCTGTTAACTGGCGTTGTTACACCCAGAGTTGAACTTCCGGTTAAATCTTTCGTCAATCAAGTACTCATCGACATTGCTCTCCACGCACAAAGTGGAATCGATAATTAAATCAACTCGGGTAACTAAACTCAAAAGTTCCTGAGGTTGGGAATATCAAACTATCTAAGTAAACAACAGATAGTGATACGGAGAGAATTTTGCCGCTCATCTTATCAACCTCGAATACATAAAAACCTTCAAAGTTATCGGCCATTGCATTTGCAAACACTTTCAATAAATCACCGTCTGCTGTTTCACTAGTTACTATAAATTCTACGTCTTTAAACAAATTTGAAGCAAAAGTGTCGTCAATATTTCCCGTTTTAGCTTCTTCCGTACCACTTTGTAAAAAGGTATAATTTACATTCTCTTGGGAAATTAACTCTTTCAGATCTTCTTTAATATCCCCTAGAGAATATTTAGAACTCAGCGTCTTTTTTTCAAATCTTTTAATTAGATTTTCAATGTCCGCTTGTGTTGCAAAAGCGTCACCTTCGGGTGCTTCAACTGGTTCCGGTTTCCTCAAAGTCAAAATTGCAATTGTGAACAAAACCACAATTAGTACGATTGCCATAAAAATAATAAGCCAGTTTAAAATTGAGGATATTGATTTTTGCCGCTTATCAACCGATGAAGTAAATTGAGTACCAGCTTGGCCTAAAGCTACATTTGTATCCATCAATTAATAATAAACTCTACTAACTCGAATTTGCAATTCTCGTCAGTGATCCTGCCTGCCGGCAGGCAGGATTGATCCCCCATTTTGCTATTTATGGATGCGAACTAAAGTAAAATTGTTATAACGCATTTGTATATAATAAGGATATGAATTTCATTAAGGGGACACTTTTACTTACTAGATGGAAAGAATACGCNTTTTTTGTTTTACCTCTNACNTTACTAGGACCACTTATAGCTAATAATTCTCATCTTTCAATTTTTGACTACAAACTATACGCGGTGTTATTGGGAAATTTTGCAACTGTTGCTTTCGCGTTTATGATCAACGATGTCGAAGATGCGGAAGATGATAAATTTATTAAATCTAAGTTATTCAAAAATCCTATTTCCAGCGGTGTGTTGACCAAGAAAAGTGGGTATCTGCTGTCCTTGTCAACTGCTTTAGTTGCTTTTATTGCTTTCTTTTTTCTGGGTGGACCTGTTCTCTGGCTCGGGACGGCTAATATACTTATATCTTACCTTTATTCAAGTAAANTTGTCCGANTTAAAAAATGGCCATTAATCGATATCATCAGTCATGCATTGATGCTCGGAAGTTTATTAATCCTTACCTCTTACTACACGTACTCAAAATCTTTAGATGCCGCAGGTTACCTTGTCGCCGCAGCTTTCTTCATTTCCGCTTATGGACAAATATATAATCAACTCAGAGATTATAACGCCGACAAAAAAGCCGGTCTAAAAAACACCAGTATAACTATAGGCAAAAAAGGGGCTTTATTTCTAGCCAAGTTATCGGCCGTTTCCGGAATTGCTTGTATCTTGCTGGCACTAATTAGAGGCATTATTCCTCTATGGCTACTTGGTATTTTCCCTTTATTAGCACTTGTATCTTTGATGTTTAAATCAGAAAACGACATTACGGGAAGAGAAATTAAAGTTAAGACTGGAAAAATTCAATTGCCGGGTTATTTCATAATTAACGTGGGAGTACTAATCTGGTTTATCTTGAGCATAATATCTCCCGGTTACTAAGCAAACCACAGGTTCTCTTATATTAAACTTTCTGCGGAGTGCTCTATTATATGCCGCAAGACTCGCTGCACCCTCATAAGAAGTATCTAAACTGTTTGCGTATAAATATTCCCAAGCCTCCTTAATTTCCTTATCAGAAACCACCCAACCAAATCCTTCAGATTTCTTTATATATGAGACTACTTTAGTTTCTAAAGGTGTTGTTCTGGCTACCAGCGCATCTGCAAGACTTGCTTTACTTTTTTTAAAATCTTGGTCAAATTGGCGTGATATTAAATTGCAAGAGGTTGTCTGAACTGCGTGAAGCTGTGGTATAAAGCCCATTTTTTCAAATCCGCGGGCTACTCCGTAAAAAAGAGTCCCGCTTGAAACTGGAATAAATACCGATCCAACTTTTCCCAGCTTAAAATCAAGCTCGAAAGCCACTGATGTATAACCGACCCAACCAGAAGGATCGTGTGAGGCTCGAAGATTAAAAGCACCCGTTTTCTTAGAGAACTTCACACAATCACTAATTGGTTTTCTGACAATATGAACTGATACTCTCTCGCCCATGATCTTTTTTAGTTTTTCTTTATTTATATTTGGGCTTACAAAAGCATCTAAGCTTCCACCTGTCAAACTTACATAAGCTGCAGCCGATATGGCGGCATTTCCAGAAGAGCTGATGCAAAATTTAGTGAAGCCGTCATTTGCCGCCTTCCAGACTTGATACGAAACTCCTCTGTCTTTAACTGAGCCTGTGGGGTTCGCATTCTCCAGCTTGTAATAAACTCCGTCTATTTGCCTAACCGGAGTGTTTCCCTCCTCCAAAGGAAATCTCGCTTGAATTTTTGTGGTTTTCACTGTTATAGTATACTTTGAACTTGTATGAAGACAAAATGTCCTGATTGTGAGACGGTAATCAATATAACTAAAGATGCCCCCGTAGGCAAGATAATAGAGTGCGCTAATTGCGGTGCCGAAGTCGAGCTCCTTTCCAAAAACCCCCTGAAGATTGAAATACTGGAAGAGGAAAAGTAATGAAGATATTGTTATGACGGAAGGACAAAACCACACCGCCCACACATGAGCAGTATTACCGGATTATTTCAGTTTATACGAACAAGCATTCGCATAAACAGTAGTTAGGCAAAATTGGAAAAGTCAACCCATTTAATTTATAAATAAAAATTATGGAAAAAGTCGATATTTTGACGCCACCAACATTTACAAAAAGTGGCATTATAAAAACAATTAAGCAGGCATGGAATAATGAAGATTGGATTGGGACCTTCAATTTGTGGATTATTCAAAGTGAGCCGATTCCATCAGTTGTTTATCAAGTTAGAAGTCCGAAATCTAGTTGGGCGCCTGGTAAACTCGATGTTACCGCAGGTGGTCACTACTCCTCAGGCGAAGAATTAGAAGATGGACTTAGAGAAGTGAAAGAGGAATTGGGTAAAAGATATAAGCCAAAAGAGTTAACCTACTTGGGCAGAAAGATGCATGTCAGTCCCGATGTAAATGGAAAAATGCGTCAAAATATCGTTGACATCTCGTTTATTCTCGACAATTCCCAACTTAGCACATATTTATTGCAGGAAGCCGAAGTATATGCCATTACTTCTCTGCCAATAGGCGAGCTGATCAAAGTTCACTCAAAGCTCGAATATCAGTTCCAAGCAGAGGCATTTGTTGCTGATGGTAAGACAATTAAGTTAGATGTTAAAAAGGACTCTTTCCCTTTTAACTGGGATAACTATCATTTTAAGATAGCGCTATTGGCAGACAGGTTCTTGAAAGGAGAAAAAAATCTTATTTATTAAGGTAGGGCTGGCTTTTTCAACTCAAGGGGGCGTTGTACTTTCGCTCCCGTTGGTCGCTCACCCTCGCCTAACACAGTATTTGCGATTCGCTGGTTGCACCTCTTCGCCAATATTCCGCCACAAATTTTAATTTGATAAAATACGGATGTGTAGCGGAACATCGCATATACCGAAACGTTAGGCAAAATCAATTCGAATTTTTTCGTCCGCATGCCACCAATTAAATCTTCTAGTTAAGCCACTACACATATTTATCCTTTATGAAGATAGAATTTGTTGTTTTTGTAATTGAAGGACACTTCGTCGAATTGATCGAAAAACCCCTGTCTACCAAGTAACCCCCAGCCTGTATTTGATATTTCTTCGCTAAAGACTATATATGAGTCAAATTGATGACTTTTTCCTTTCTGAACAACCATGAGTTCTACTATGTAAGCTCTCCCTTTCATTTGCTTTTTTGTATCTTTTACACCGGAGAAAAGCTCTCTTTGTTTTATCATTGAAAGATCAATATCCAAAACTCGAGCTATATCTGCATGGAAAACGTTTGTGTATGCACCCGAATCCAACATCGCGCGATAACTTACTGACTTGCCATTTTCTTTGTTAGTTATTTTAATGTCCAAAAACGGTATTTTATCGTTTCGAACAACTTCAAAAGGAAACTTGAACTGCATATTATCTATCAACCTATGTAGGGGACGTATTTTATAGGCACTTTAAACAAAGTTGGAACGCCAACTCCTTTTTTCTGCGCTTCTTTATAAACCTTAACAGCATCTTTACCGCTTGACACCACCTTTTGAGTATCTGGTTTAAAAGCAACCCATTTACCACTGTATTTTTTGATTAATTTATATAAGTTTGAGTTCATGTCCTAATTATACCCTACTGTCAACTACCACCAATTAAATCTTTTAATGGAATCGCCGTTTGAAGGATTGAAATATTTTTTACCAAAATTCTCTCCATCCGAAGTTTTTTCCAGCCATATTTGACCTTCAAGTCCCTTCTCCCAATCAACAATTTTTATTGTTCCCAAGTGTACTCCAGTCTCTTTGGTCAACATTGTAGATGAGTGAACATAAGTAAGAGAGTTGTTGTTACTTTCTACAACAAACAATACATGTCTACCACCCCGATTTCGAATTAAGTCCCCCACCCCTATGTCTTTTAAATTAATTTTCTTGGCCACCTTGTCGTTCGTTAACTTTTCTGCACTTGCTCTCCAAGCAGGATTCCAGTCTGGAAACTTATTTCTATTAAATATTCTGGGTGCTATACCCTGTCCACCTCTCTCCCTGTCGAGAGAATTGGCTAAATTAAAAACAAGTCCAGAGCAATCGACTCCGATTCTATTTTGTCTTAAGAAAGCTCTTAGCTCCTTCTTTGCCAATTTTCCCAACTGAACATTTTTCTTTCTTGCTCTGACTAATGCAGCTCTTACTATTTGCTTTGGGGTACCTTTGCCGGAATATGGCCCCCTAATACCTTTCTTTACCTTATTTATCCAATAAGGACAGTTAATTAATGTGCTACCAAAACTTAAGTTTAAATAGTCCCGTAACAGCTTGTAAGTTTTGGGGTATTTTTTAAGCTGCATTTTTACCTAATTTATTAATCAAACTTTTCACAAAACTTTCTATATCCCCACTCGAACAGACTAATACTACACTTTTTCCCTTTTTTGTCTCGTTTTGAATATTGTTTATTAGCTCACCGTCAAGTGGAATATACACAGAATTATCTCCAAAAATTTTAACCATATCCGGACCCGTTAATCTATCTTTTCTTTTTACAGATGTCTTTATTTTTCGTATAAATACTTTATCTGCAAAATTAAAAGCATCTCTGAACAAATAAAGACTGGTTTTAGACCTTAAAATTGAGGCAAAGGGATCCAAAATTAAAAGGATCTTATAACTCCTAAAGTCCTTTCTTAAACTCTTAAGAACTTCGCTTATTTTAAAAGGATGCTGCGCAAAATCTTCTACCATAACCATTGACCTTGTTTTAAGTCTAATTTCCAACCTTCTTTTTACCCCTTTAAAACTGGCCAAACTGTCTGATATAAAACTTTTACTTATCCCCAACTCTCTCGCCATCACAAAAGCACCTGAAGCATTTTGCCTTTGATACTCACCTAAGACCCTAAGCTTACCGCCATATTCATTCCCATGATAATAAACAACACGAGACTTCGAATATTTGACAATTTTCTCTAAGTTTTCACCCTTTTTACAAGCAACTATTAAGCCATCCTCTGGCACGTTTTTTACTAAACGAATAAACCGTTCAATATAAAGCTCTTTTCTTGGAAAGACATTGAAGTGGTCCCATTTCGCTGAGGTCAAGAGAAGGTACTTGGGCTTATAATATTCGAACTTTGATTTCTCATCAAAATAAAGTACAGCCGGGTGTTCATCTCCTTCCACTATCGAATAATCCGAGCTACCGATATAAACCGTGTCAACTAAATCAAGCGCAAAACCTGCAACTTCATAAGATGGATCAATCCCACTGTCTCTGAAAATCTTAACCAGCATCGCTGTAATCGTTGTTTTACCATAAGTACCCGAAACAACAATAGAATTACTTTTTACCAAATTATCCCCAAGAAATTTTGCCCAAGACAAAACTTTTAATCCCAACCTTTTGGATTCTAAAACTTCAGGATTATTCCTGTCCATTATCATCGCCCCACCACCAAGAATGACTAAATTAATTTTGGGAGTTATATGTCCTGCGTCAAAACCATTCTGTAGTTTGAGATTATTTTGTTTTAAATAGACACTTGCCGGAGGATAAACATCTTTATCACTGCCCGTGACTTTCCATCCCTGCTTCTTGAGCATTACTGCAACACCCCCCACTGCAGGAGCGCACATACCCACAAAATGAACCCAAGGTTTTTTAGAAGTCATACTTAAGTTTTTTAACAAGCCTGGTTAAGCTTGGGAAATCGTAATACTTTTTTAAAAACTCTCTATCTTGCAAAATATGCCTTGCATTCTTTCCATAATCTTTGGAGTTTAAATACTTTAACTTTGCCAAATCGGCCGACCAGCTTACTCCATCAAAAAATTCAAACCCTTTAAATTGTGTTTTATATAAAGATTTTTCCCCATAACAAGTGCCAAGATAAGTATATTCCCTTCTAGAGTTTTTGGCCCAATCCACAACCATAGTCATCATTCCCATTCCCAAACTTTTTTCTCTATAACCAACATCATAAAAAGCGTGAGCATAATGCACAAATTCCTGAGTAGCGTTAAGCGCAGCAAATCCCATTAATTTGCCCTTTTCAGCAAATACTGCCACTTTGTTATAATTGCCGAGGTCCGAAAAAATCTTTTTCAAACCAACACTGCTTAAGGTAGCACCCCAAAAGCGATCTTTTACAAATTTCCGAGCCAGTTTAAAGTCTCTATGTTTCGGTTGAAACTGCCCCATGTCTTTAACTTCAAAATACAAATTACTAATCTTTCCAATAACCCTTCTATTTTCACTAGATAGTTCAAAATTCTTTAAATTAACTCTGGAGCTTCTTGCTAAGTAATATAGATCCTTAATTGAACGAACCGGAAGAAATCCCTTGGCGTAAATATGGCCAACTTCATCATTGTCCTCTTTAATTAAATAAACTTGGTAGGGAAAGAGGTATTTTGAATAATCAACTTTTGCCTCTGAATAAAAATATTTCATTTCTTTAGTTTCAAAGCTTTCCCTTCCAAAGCAAATCTAACTGCCTTTCGGTCACTCCAAGGATACTCAACATTTTTATATGCCATAGATTTTTCGTGGCCTTTTCCGCAAATCACAACTGTGTCTCCCCTTTGTGCTATTTTATTTATAGCATACCAAATCGCCCTACCTCGATCGGGAATTTTATAAATTTTCGTTTTTCTGTTTCTTACACCTTGCTCTATCTCCATAATTATCTTATTTACATCTTCGGACCTTGGATCTTCGGCAGTAAAAACGGAAACGTCAGCAAACTCCGACGAAATGTGCCCCATCATCGGCCTCTTTTGAATATCTCTCTCTCCGGCACAACCAAAAATTGCAATAACACGACCCTTGGAACTTTTTCTAACCAAACAAAGTACCTTTTCTAGGGCATTCGGGGTATGAGCAAAATCTATATATACGCCAAATCCTTTTTTGTTATTTACTTTCTCGAGTCTTCCTTCCAAGGGTTTAAAGCTTGAAAGAGCTTTTTTTATATCTTTCCACTCAATACCCAGATTCCGACATGCGGCAACTGCAGCAAGTGTATTTGAAACGTTATATAAGCCCGGGAGACTAGTTTTCAAATAAATTAGTTTTTCTTTTACTTCTAAAGTTATTGAACTTACATCTTTAGCAAAATCAATATGGGTAGCAAAATAATCAACATTAGAGCGATCAATGGCATAGGATATTATTGTCGCATTTTTAGAAATCTTACCCACAATAAAATCAAACGAAGAGTCATCCCGATTTAATACTGCTGTTTTAACTTCCTTAAACAGAAGAGCTTTCGCATTCCTGTAATTCTGCCATGTTTTGTGATAATCAAGGTGTTCATGAGTAATATTAGTTAAAACCCCCACATCAAAATTTATCCCCGCTACTCTACTTTGATCAAGTCCGTGAGAAGTAACCTCCAAAACCGCATATTTACAGCCAGCCTTAACCATTTTTGATAAAAACTTCTGCAAAGCAATTGGTTCAGGAGTCGTTACGTGGAAACCTGTATCATAATTTTTATCTCCTATTTTTGCTCCCAAGGTTGTAATTAAGCCGACTTTTTTATTAGCCTCCCTTATTATCCAGTAAATAAGTGTTGCTGTTGTAGATTTACCATCCGTTCCAGTTACACCAATGAATTTAAGCTTTTTGGAAGGTTGACCAAAATAATAACTTGCGAAATCTCCTTTTATTTTATGCGCAATTCTTTTAAACGACTGTGGAAATCTCGTCATATCCGCTGCATATTATCATTTGATTATACTATAATCTAAGAATGGATATTCAGCTTCCTCCAAAAACCAGACTAATGGTAGAAAAATATATAAAATTAAAAATTGGTAAATACGAAATAAACACACCGTACTTTGAAAACTTTGTAAGAAAAAAAAGGATTAAGAGAGTTTTTGCAGGTAAAGGTACCCCCGAGGAAATCCAGAAAACAGCAATCAATTTATTTAAGTCGCATGGAAAAAACCTATATGACTTTGATCCATATCAAATAAGACATTATATGCTGATGGCTAGTATTGGAATCGATTGTTCTGGTTTTGCGACAAATATCATTGACACCTTTCTTAAAGAAATTTATCTCGGATCGATTAAAAAAAGTTTAAGACCGCTTAAATCTTCACTTTTTTCTTACTTTAGACACCATATTAGAACTTATACAAATCTGTCAGCTAACACACTTACAAGCTTAGTTAATTGTATTATTATCAAAGACATAAATAGAGTTTTACCCGGTGATTTTATTAGATTCGGGCCAAGTCATATAGCTATAATTAGCTCCGTAGACAAATTTGGTAATAAGGTTAAAAAAATTACTTACTACCATAGTACTTGCGACTATTTTGAACAACATGGTGTAAGAAAAGGAGAAATAGTTATCACAAACTCAAACAAAAATTTAGAGAATCAAAAGTGGACCGAAATTTTAAGGGGTAAAAACTGGAGCTATCAAGATTATATGTCGAGTGAGTCAGGGGAAAGAGGAATCAGGCGATTAAAATCAATAAGTTCGAAATACCCTCAGGAGTTGTTAGAAAAACTAATTGTAAATTTTTCCTAAAGCGTAAACTTCTCCTCTTAGAGCAATTCTAACCGCTTCTCTATCCGACCAATAATAATCCACTCCCTTGTAATCGATGTATCTTTCATGACCCTTGCCACAAATTACAACTACATCGCTCCTTCTGGCAATATTCTGTATGGCTTCGGCTATCGCCTCTCCCCTATCAGGAATAGAAATATAACCCCCGGTTGCACCTTTTTCTAAATCTTTTAAAATATTTTCCTCTTTCTCTAACCCTGGGTCCACCGAAGTAAAAATCGTATAATCTGCATACTTGGTTGAAACCGCACCCATCAATTGCCTTTTTATAACATCTCTTCCTCCCTCGGCACCTACTAAAGCAATAATTCTCTTATCGGGATATATGCTCCTTAAAGTACTCAAACAACTTTCTAAACCGTTGGGAGTGTGCGCATAGTCAATAAAAATATTAATATTCTTATTGTTTTTGAACGCATCCAATCTCCCTTCGGGAGGTCTAATAAAATGAATGGACCTTAGAATACCTTCCCAAGAAATTCCCAGGATTCTTGAAGCCGATATTGCAGCGACTAGATTGTAGACATTAAAAACACCCAATAAGCGAGAGTCTATCTTATATTCCTTATTTATTAAAAACTGTGTTCCGGTGGACTTTAATCTGACAGAACTTACTTTAAAATCTGCGTTTTTCTCAATTCCATAAGATATAACTTTTCTATCTTTGTATTTTGAAAGAAAGAAAGTATAAAAGACATCGTCTTTGTTTAAAACAACTTTTTTTGACTTCTTCAGAAGTTCAGCCTTAGCATCTCTATATAACCTGAAACCTCCATGGTAATCTGAATGTTCCCATTTTGTTACATTCGTTAAGACACCTATCTCAAAATCAACACCCTGGACTCTTTTTTGATCGATAGCGTGCGAAGAAACTTCTATAACTGCATACCGACAACCAGCCTTTACCATCTTTGAAAGAAAAGATTGGATTGATAAAGCTCCAGGGGTCGTCAACCTACCTGTGTCGTAACTCTTTTTGCCAATTTGTACATTAACAGTAGTAATCAGTCCACATTTTTTGCTGTTGTTATTCAAAATTTGACTGATTAAAGTTGCTGTTGTAGTTTTACCATCCGTCCCTGTAATCCCAATAACTTTAAGTTTTTTTGACGGATTACCAAACCAGCTTGAAGAAAGAATGGCCAAAGCCGAACGAGTGTCATTAACCTTAACAACAGTAACTTCTCCTTTATAAGATTTGGGGATTCTTTCAACGACAACAACAGCTGCTTTGTTTTTTATCGCTTGGTCTACAAAATTATGTCCGTCAGACCGCAGTCCTTTAATTGCAACAAACAGTCCTCCTTTTTTTACTTTTCTGGAATCGTCATAGATATTCGTCACATCAATGTCTTTTTGTCCAAAGACTCTGTATTTAATTTTTGCTTTATTTAAATCTTCGAGAAGACTAGTTAATCTCTTCATTTCTCTCTTATTGAAGCACCAAGTTTTTTCAGATTTTCCGAGAATTTTGGATGACCACGATACAAAACGTCAGCATTTAATATTTCAGACTCGCCATCAGCAACCATTGTTGCCATCACCATAGCGACTACAGCCCTTATTATGTAAGGCGCCTCCATTTTTGCACCTTTCAGCTTCGATCCTGCAAGCACAATTACCCTGTGAGGATCACCCATTATTATATTTGCACCAAGTTTGGTTAGCTGGGAAGTCCAAAAAAGACCCGCTTCATACATCCAGTTATGAAATAACACATGGCCGTGCTGTGCTGCAATTGCCAAAGGAATAAATAAAGGCAAAATATCTACAGGAAGCCCCGGCCAAGGTTGCGCTTTAACGATCATTAGCTTTCTACTTTCCTCATATTTTAACGAAATTTTTTGTCCTTTTTTAACAACTGCAGTGTCTCCATCGTAATTGATTTCAATCCCAAACCTAGCAAAGATTTGATTTATGTAACCAAAATGATTGGGGATAGCATTCTTAACTTTTATCTCACCACCCGTGACAGCTGCCATTGCCATGAATGTTGTTATTTCATAATGGTCGCTTAATATATCATGTGTAACTGCGCTTAAAGATTTTGCTCCTTCAACAGTTAGAATATTCGAACCAATTCCTGAAATATTAACGCCCGCAGAAGAGAGGAAATTACATAAATCTTGCACTTGAGGCTCCGAAGCTGCTCCGATAATTTTAGTTACTCCAGGGAGTTTTGACGCAAACATGACTATATTTTCAGTCGCTGTCGGGCTCATTTCACTAAGCCAAACAGTTCCCGAACTTGCATGTTTTGCGTCCATTAAAACTCCCTGATTTTGACTCGTCACCACCACTCCGAGGTCAGTAAAGGCCTTATAATGAGGTGAGAGTGTCCTAAACCCTAAAGTGCACCCACCTGGAAGCTGGCCAAAATTGACACGGCCGAAACGGGCTAGCATGGGCCCCCACAACAGCGATGTACCTCTCATTTGCCCCAACGATTCATTATCCAGATTTTCAAAAGATAATTTACTATTATCTATCTCTAGTTCATTAATCCTCTTATCCCATTTAATCTTGCTACCAAATTTAGATAATATTTCAATCAAGCTTTGCACATCCGTAATATCTGGAATATTGGTTAACTTAACTGGTTTATCAAAAAGAACCGTAGCGGGAATAACAGCAACTGCAGAATTTTTACTTCCTGAAGGAGTAATTTCTCCAGACAATACTTGCCCGCCACGAACTTTTATATCCATTAATAAGCTTAGCTATTATACTACTCCTCTGGTTGAACTCCAAGATATGGGAAAAGATCCTTTGCGACATCAAACCATAACGGTGCAGCCGTTTCAGAAGCCCATTGCGAACTTTGAGGTTCCTTTAATGTGATTAGCATAACAAACTTTGGGTTGTCACTAGGTGCAAAACCGACAAAAGAAGCTACAGTCTTTTCAGTGTCGTAATGGCCACTAACTGGAATCTGTGCAGTTCCTGTTTTTCCAGCCACTTTAAAACCTTTCAGATTTGTCCAATTGGCTTCCCCCTTTTTAACTGCCTCCACCATCATATTTTTAATTTTTCTCGCAGTGGATTCGCTAATCACTCTTCGAACAATTTCCGGTCTTACATCTTCAACCCAGTCTTTTCTAACTATCTTATCCACAACCTGAGGTCTAACTAAATTTCCTCCATTTGCGACCACAGCCACACCAGCCAACATCTGAATAGGTGTAACAGCCACCCCTTGCCCAAATGAGGCTGTGGCCAAGTCAATCTCCGACCATTTATCCTTAGGTCTTAAAGGAACACTTACTTCACCCTGCAAGTCTATCCCAGTTTTTTCTCCGATCCCAAATTTTTTCAAATATCCGTATAGCCCGTCTATTCCCACTTTTTTGGCAACAAACACCATGCCGACATTATCAGAATGAACAATCACTTCTGTCATTGTGGAATTTGGAAAATACTTCCTGTCCCAAGTCTCGATTAAATATTTATCGATTTTGTAAGCTTTATCGCACATATCACAAACCGTATCCGGGTTAACTGCCCCCAAATCCAGAGCCGAAGCCATAATTAAAATCTTAAATATAGATCCCGGCTCAAAAGTGCTCGAGACAGAAGGATCCTTAAAATACTCATTCCCGTAATCATAATATTTTTGAGGCTCATAAAACGGGTAGGAAACGTTTGCGAGAATTCCCCCAGAATAAGGATCCATTATCATAATCGTACCGGCATTCGCGCCATATTTTTCTATTGCGTAGGCAAGCTTTTTTTGGGCAATGAGTTGTACCCCTTTGTCTATATGAGTAATGAGGTCTACACCGCTTGAAGCCGAAACTTCTGTTTCATTTCCGTGTATGATAGGGACTCCCAAAGCGTCTAGTTCCCTTTCAATAAAGCCGGTTTTTCCTTGCAGGGCTAAATCCCAAAAACCTTCAAGCCCAAAATATCCCTTATCACTTCCCGAATCATTCTTACCAACAAAGCCAAGTGTGTGTGCGGCAAGATCACCCTCGGGATATATTCGCAGTTCTTCGCTTTCAAACCCCAAGCCCTCAATTCCTAAGAACTCGATTTTTTCTTTTAAAAAGCGCCCCAGCCTGTGTTTAATTGGCACCCATTGAGCGTTTCTTCTTGAAAGAAGATCTTCAATCCTTAATGTCTCTTTTAACAAGGACCCCTTGTCGTTTATATCCTCAACAAAAATTGGCGCCAATTTATTTGCAATGTCTTTTGCACCAAGCGTCAGTTTTTCAATCTCAGCATAAAGAAGCCACCCTTCAACATTTGAGGTTAGCCAGGATCCGTCGCTTGAAAGAATACTACCTCTAGTTGCCAAGATCGACTCACCGTAATTATATTGAAGTTTGGCAAAACTTGTAAGTTCCGTGCTTCGAATTATTTGCCAATAAAAGAGGCGGGCTACTACAGCAATTAGAAATAGACTAAACGAAAATAAAATAAATTTTATCCTTGTTTTCATCAGAATAAGTCATTTTGGTTTCGACAAGGCAACGGGTTTCTCTTCATTTAGATAGTAAACATTACTTGATTCAGCCATCCCCAACCCTAAAGCTTCCTTAAAAACTTTGGTAAGTGAGCTTTCACTCACAAGATTCGACCTTAACGACAGATTTTCTTTTTCCAAGAGATTTTTTTGATTTTCAAGTTCGTGTAATATCGCACTGTTTGAAGAAGTAAATACAATTAGGGAAATGTTAATAATAAATAACCCACACAAAACCACCCAAATTAGTTTGGGTACCAATACTTTTTTCTTTATTAAAATAATAATATTCATAGTTTCTCCACTGCTCTTAATTTTGCACTCCTAGATCTTTTATTTTTTTGTACCTCAGATAAAGTCGGTCTTATTACTTTTTTAGTTACCAAAAAACCTTTCTCCTTTTGAACTAAACTTCTAAAATAATTTTTTACAATCCTATCCTCGCTTGAGTGAAAACTAATTACACAAAGCCGTCCACCCTTTTTTAAAATACTAAAAGACTTTGGTAATGCAACTTCAAGATTTTCCAACTCGCTATTTACTGCAATTCTAAGAGCCAAAAAGGCTCTTGTACTTGGATTGTTTCTTTTACTCACCCTTGCTACTTTGGACACTTCAAGAAAATCAGCCACTTTTTCAAACGGTCTGCTAATTCTTCGTTCAATTATTCTTTGTGCAATTTTTTTTGCTTCGCTATAGTCCAGAACTTGTAAAAAAAGCCTTTCTAACTGATCTTTCCGTAAAACATTAACCAAATCCATTGCTTTTATACCCTGCACACGACTACTTATACGCATATCTAGGTCTGCACTGGGGTATTCAAAAGAAAACCCCCTAAATCTATCCCTTAATTGCAGATTGCTTACTCCAAGATCAAAAAGAACACCGTCTACATTACCTAAACCAAAATCTGCGGCAATGCTGTCTATATCTTTGAAGTTACCCAGAAAAAGTTTATAATTCTTGGCTCCTTTTAATCTTTTTTTGGCAACTTCCAGTATTTCAGGGTCGAGCTCAATTCCCAAGACTTGCGCCCCATTATTTACCAATTCTAGGGTATGGCCTCCTGTACCAAGTGTTGCATCAATTATCTTGAGACCTTTTTTATCTTTAACTTTAAAAGTGCGAAGTACCTCTTTGACCAAAACCGGCTCATGAATCTCTTCTTTCTTTCGCTTCTTTTCCATTTCTTGCCACTTCCTCCTTTTCAAACATTCGGATAAATTCAACTGTTTCGTCTAGCCTCTTTTTCATCTCATTACAGTTTAATCTGATCACCTTACTTGTCTTAAACCTCCTTTCTATCTTCCTTGATCTTCACCTCCGAGAGTTTATCGAGTAGTAAACTAGCCTCTTTTGATATGGCTTTTTCCTTTTTCATCCACTCAAGCCTGTCCCAAATCTCAACCCTGCCTCCAAGTCCCAAAAAAACCACATCCTTTTTTAATCCGGCGAAGCTAGATAAGCTCTCTGGTATCACAATCCTCCCTTGTGAGTCAGGTTGTGATTCATATGCTGACCCCAATATAAATCTCTCAGTATCCCGGACAGGGGAGGTAATTATGTCAATTCTTGCTGTCAACTTACCCATAAATTCCTGCCACCTCTCCTCACCCACCAAAACCAAGCAAGACTCATACCATTTTGCTAAAATCACCTTGTTACCAAGTTCTCTCACGAACTTTTTTGGAATAGCTACTCTTCGTTTTTCTCCAATAGTCGATTGATATTGTCCTAAAAGCATTAATTCTTTCCACTTCTCACCACTTTACACCATTTTGATAGCTTTTAATTAACGTGTCAATATGTTTTTCACAAGTCCACCACCACTAAACATAGTGTTGTTGATGGTATACGCAGAGCAAAAGTGGTGTTTTAGCTTCTCTAACTTGAAAAGAAGGTCTTTGTTTCGTTCTTTAATCCAAAGGAGTTCATAGTCACGCTAAACACACCATCCTCTAATTCGTCTAAAGTAAAATCGGTTTTGAGTTTCCCTACTGTTTTACCATTTTCGTTTCTAAAGCGAAGAGTCAGTGTCCCCTTTTTTACGCCTTTGTCGTAGCGAAACTTGCCGGAAGACTCAGTCCCAAGTAACAAATCCTTTTCAAGATTGTCAATACCCTCAAGTTTCACACTATCTCCAACCCCTTGAGACGGTCTACCGTCAGAGACTTCATAAAGAAGTTCATAATCGAGGGTGGTGGCATCAAATACCAAGTTACTCACAACAAGTTTAAGCCAGTGACCGTCTGAGGAAGGAGTAAGACTTACCACAGGTCTTTTTTCGGCAGGTATTTCGGCAAGGCCCCGCTCTTCCTCGACAACTGAGTTTGTTACCCCCCGCGATTTGACTACAAAAATAGCACCCAAGACAACTGCTATCCCTAGAAAAAAAATAATAAACGGTAGTAATTTTTTCATGTAGACCTTATATTCTATTTTGGAAGTAAGAAAGCAGTTTGTCAACAGAAACTCTCTCTTGTTTTGTAGTATCACGATCACGGACTGTAACTGTCTCGTCATCAAGTGTTTGAAAATCAACAGTTACACACCAAGGAGTACCAATTTCATCCTGACTAAAGTATCTTTTACCGATATTTCCCCTATCATCCCAGGCAACTACGAAATCTTTCTTTAAAATCTCATAAATAACATTAGCCTTGTTTACAAGTTTTTCTTTATTAGCCAAAAGCGGAAAAACCGCAACTTTATAAGGTGCTATTTTGGGATTTAACTTCAATAGTGTTCTTTTATTGTCTTCAAAGTAACCGTTGAATATAGTAATACCTGTAAGTCTGGACAACCCAAAGGTAGGCTCAATAACGTGGGGAATAAATTTATCACCCGTGTCTGGATCGGTGTAACGCATATCGACTCCTGTATTTTTCATATGATTAGTAAGATCAAAATCAGTTCTGTAGGCTATACCCCACATTTCTTTCCAACCGAAAGGATATTTGTATTCTATATCCATAGTTTTTTTGGAATAATGAGACCTTTCAAAAGCTTCATGTTCCCTCCATCGAAGGCTTTTTTCTTCAATCCCCAGGCTCAACGCCCATTTCCACATTTCGTCTCGCCACATTTCAAAAACATTTTTCCAAGTCTCCGGTCTTATAAAATACTCAAATTCCATTAAATCAAACTCAAACGTTCTATGGGTAAACTGTCCCATGGTTATTTCGTTTCTGTACGCTTTACCTTGCTGTGCTATACCGAAAGGGATTTTGACTCGCATAGAATTAATTACATTTTTGAAGTTCAAAAAAAGTCCTTGTGCAATCTCACCCCGAAGGTAAGCTAGATCCTTTCCTTCCTCCAAAACACCAATTTTCACTTCCACTAGTTGATTAAACTTTCGCACAGGAGTCCAATTACACTTACCGCACTTTGCGCAAGGTATCTTTTCTTTTTCAATAATTTCTGTCAGTTTTTCAAAAGGCAGCCCTTCGACCTTTCTGTTTGGAAAATTGTTCTCAATAAGGTGGTCTGCCCTAACCCTATTTTTACATTCTTTACAATCAATCATTGCTTCGTTAAACCCGGCAACATGACCCGATGCTTCCCAAACTTCCGGCCGCAAAATTGTCGAAGAATCTATTCCCACCATGTCATCTCTATCCAGAACAAAATGCTTCCACCACAGATCCCTGATATTGTTTTTAAGTAGAGTCCCTAAAGGTCCAAAATCCCAAACATTTGCCAAGCCACCGTAAATCTCGGAAGATGGGTAAACAAAACCCCTTCTTTTACAAAGACTAACCACTTTCTCCATCAAATCCATAAGTTGAATTATAACCCTTTAACTTTTATACTTCCAGAATATGCCAAAAGAAAAATGCGATAGTACTGTTTGTATGGATAAATGTTATCTCGAACAATATGCCGAGCGGGGTGTGAGGCCAAGACCACCCAGTTACCAAGGTGGTTCAAACGAACCACAATATGTGTGGCAAGGCTTCTGTGATATTTGTCCCCGCGCCGATGAGTTTAGAGAAAAGTACAAACGAATGATTGATGCATGGTAGAAATCGTAATATTCACCTTTGCATTAATTTTTTTGATTTTGGTCATTCTCTGGCTTCTGGTTTTCTTTAAAACAAATGATTTATCAGTTAAATCTCTAAAAAAAATTAATTTTAAAAAAGTGCTTGTAGTTTTCCCTCACCCTGACGATGAAATCCTATCTTGTGGAGGACTCATCAAATTGCTTTCCAAAAAAGGCGCGGATTCTACTCTTATCTTTTTGACCAAAGGTGAAAAGGGAACCACAGATGCACACATGGAACACATTTTGCGAAAGTTAAGAACAAAAGAAGCAAAACTATCTGGAAAAATCTTAAACTACACCCGAACAATAGTAAAAGATTTTGGCGACGGGAGGCTTTCTTCCAAAACAAATCAGATAACAAAATACATAGAATTAGCTTTTGCTAAATATCAACCGGAACTGGTCATCACCTATGACTTGTCGGGGCTTTACGGGCACGAAGATCATATCACAAATGCCAAAGTGGTAACGGATGTTATCAGGAGAAGATTTAAAAAGATAAAGCTTTGGTATTTTAGTCCTAACAAAAATTTACTTTCAAAAATAAAGCTTCCGGAGCACATGGCAAAAGACCCAAAATTCAAAGAGGCAAGAACAACACCTACTCATAAGGTATATATTGGAACGAATGTTTTTGCCAAAATAAAGGCTTTTTATGCACATAAAAGCCAGATGAAAACCTTAGGGAGAGGGAGACCATTTAAACCTTTACCTAAATGGTTTTTTCTATCAACCTTGGTTTATGAGTACTTCTTTGATGCAAACTAGTTCAAAATTTTTTTACCAACTCTGATTGAAAAAAGCTCCCGCTCGACAACTTCTCTTAACACTTTATCGGGGTCTTCAAGCTCACGCGTGTCTGCCCAAAAACCCAGTAATACTAGAATCTTTTTGCTAAAAAAATCTTTGTGGCTTTTCAAGGATTTAACTGCCTTAAGCAAAACCAGAGTATTCAGCAAATAATCAAAAACAGCTTCGTTTTTTTCACCTTCCCCCGTCAATTTATCGATAACTTCGCTAATATAATAGGCAATAGACACTCTTTTCAGATCTTTTTTCCAATTTGAGAAACTCTCAATTAATGTAGCTTCATCAATAATGTGTATCCCATAAGTGCGGCTAACGGAAAGGCCAACGTGCGAAAAATTGTCCAAAGATCCCCTCTTCCTAGATTTTAATTTCCTAACCCCTTTAGCAATTAAAGTTAACTTACCCATCTCACGGCTGTAGACCTTAACTACTGCATCGGCTTCTCCAATTCTTTTCTTGGATAGAACGACCGCTTCTAGTTTATAAGACCTCATAACTTAGTTTATAATTTCGACCACTGTGTCCGTATTTAGGAAAAACTCCTCGGTTCTATTTTTAAGACCAATCGAATAAAACGGCTTGTCTGTGCCCGGTTGTTTCTGTATAAAAACTTTATAATTTCCGTCAATTTTAATAGGTACTTTGTACTTAACTACAACTTTTATAACACCTTTGGGGCGTAGTCTAAAACTCCCAGAAAACACTGTTTTTCCATGCTCAACGTAAGTGTCATAGATCTTTTCAAATCCTTCAAAACTAACAAACTCCGATCCTTTGGGTACATAGATTCTTGTCCAGTTGGGCAATATCGAGTTAAGCCAGCCATCATAGTCAACCGGATTTGTGTATGTAATTGTAAGTGTATTAATTAAGCTTCCGTCTTTTTCAATTTCTACGATCTGATTAACCTCCTGGGTAGTATAAAGATTGGACTTCCTTCCTCCAAGATTAGAGTCATTAATGTGTAGATAATCCAAAGAGTAATCCTCAATTCTACCAGCTAGGTTAGCTTCCTCAAGAGCTTCCTGTACATCACCCTGGGTCATATAAAATAAGACGTGTTTCTCTTTCAGTGATTTATAGATAGCCTCAAAAAGCCCCGGTATTTTGTCTTTTGGTTGTCCCATCGCGTTGGCCAAAATCGAATTCATCAAAGGACCAATTATGCCTTTTCGGTTTTCAGAGTTAGGAGGTCTATAAACAATTTTTCCGGGTTCATTTTCGCTCCAAACGATCGGCCCTTCAACGTCAGCAAATTTTTCAAGTTCGTGGACAACCTGAGGACATTGGCATTCCGGGTCGATTTTCGTGCTGTAATTTCCAAAACCTGTGACTCCGATTTCACCTATGACATCCAGAATATTTACCAGGGTGTGGGTATCTACTGCGATTATCCCGTCTATGTTTTTAATACCTGCTTTAGAAGCTTCCTCATTAAACAAATCCATGCTTTCTTTAAAGTCAGCGAGATAGTTCATGTCGCGAAGTCTTAAATTACCAGACAACACGTAAGGACCTTTTAGAAACTCAATAAATTGAGATGGAGCCGGAATCGAGGGAGTATAACGGTTATCCAGCTTATAAATGTCTTCCGAAGTCACAGGATTAACTTTTCCCCTCCCGACTTTCATAATGGTGTAGGCGGTAATAAAACCTCCTGTCGGGCGAAGTTCTTTGTCGTTTTGAAAAAGAACTAAATAAGTTCTCTCTTTGTCTATCCCAAGTAAATAATGCGCTTTCTCTATAACAGGCTTCGTCTCAAGTACAAAAACTGCAGCCTCATCAACGATATCAAGCACTTTCTTGAAATTAGCTCTTATATCAAAATTGCCAATTTTTTCTGGATAATTGGACGTGTCTATTTCTTCAAGTTCGCTTTTTACTTTTTCTACTTTATCGGTTATCTCGGATAGTTTAGGTATAATAGCGTCTAAAGTTTCTATAACAAACTCCATTCTATCCTGGGCTGTTTCCTCGCCACTTGTTGCTTCTTTACCGTTTGATTTAAATCCTATAATATCTGCGTAAGGTTCTACTGTATCAAGTGTTATCTCAGAGGCCTCGATTCCGTAAAAGGCCGCGTTAATTAGCCTCTCACCATCCCTAAAGTAATGACCAACAACCGGTAAAACACTTGTCCAGGCAAAGTAGTTAAAAGAACTTCTAAAACTTATAAGCTCTTCTTTAGTTTTTGCAACTTCACCCGAAATTATTTTTATATCTTGGGAGTTCACTGCAGACTTGAATCTACCTTCCAGTGTGGTTAAAAATTGTGCCTTTTTGTAAAGACTCATAAAAGGTAATATTACAAATAAAATTAATATTACAAAGAACAGTAAAGCCACAAGTCCCACTTTTATCAGAAGTTTTTTGTTAATTTTTACCTTTTTAAGTTGACCTCTTTCTTTGTCGTCTTCTTCTGGTTTTATTTGTCTTATTTCATGACTCTCAAATACATCCGGTACAAGTTTTATCTGTTCTAAATTGCTTTTCTCCTTCACACCGTCCCCTTTCCAGAAATCATAGCCAAAGGAGTCTTTAGAAGTATAAGGATATCTAGAAGAATTGATCTTTTTCTGGCGTAATATGCATCCATCTCCAATCGCCTTTCATCCATAACAACAGATCTACCGGATACCTGCCAAAACCCCGTAATTCCCGGTTTAACAGAAAGAATATCTTTCAAGTAATCTTTTGAGTTAGGATAACGCCTTTTATAATCTTCTATTTCCTCGATGTAACAAGGCCTGGGGCCAACTATACTCATTTCACTCCGAATCACGTTTAAAAGTTGGGGTATCTCGTCTATTGAATGTTTCCTAATAAGTTTCCCTACAGTTGTTATTCTTGGGTCATTCGCAGGACCTTTGAAGTTACGCTCTTTGTATTTTTTGTAGAGTTCCCTAAATCTAGGATCTGTCCTCATCGCTTCGTGTGCATTTATAATCATCGATCTAAACTTATAAATCTTAAATAATTTACCTCTTTGGCCTACTTTCTCGGGAATATCCGCCAAAATCGGTCCTGGAGAGGTCAATTTAATTGCAATGACAGTTACTATTACGACAGGCGAAAACAAAATAAGAAGAAAGATAGATCCGACAATGTCTATTGTTCTTTTTACAAGATCATAAAACATATAGGGCAGGTGATTATACCATTAATTGTATCAAAACTAGGTAAGGGACATATTTCGCTTCTTTACCTCTTTCAAAACTTCACCAACTTGACCTGATTGGTCCTTGTTGCAAACTAAAACCACGTCCCCTGTGTCTACAAAAATTAAGTTACGAACCCCTACAAAACAAACCACTTTATTAGGATCATCTAATCTTACGTAGTTTCCCTGACTATCCTGTTCAACAACATTTTCAGGTAGTTTATACAATCCTCTTTCATCTAAATATTTAAAAAGGGATTCATATGTACCAAAGTCAACCCATATGAATGGCAATTCTACTACCAATGATTCACCCGCGGCATGAACCTGTTCAGTTACATCTTCTATTGGACCCGGTGGCATTTTCACAAATTCTGTATTTATATCTTGCCCGTTAATAATATTCATTAAAGGTTTGTGCCATTCAGGTTTATATTTTTGAAGCATCGCAAGAAAATTTCGTGGCGTCATGCATGTATGATTAGTGTGAACCAAAGCCTTATCGTCTTTAATAAACTTCTCGGTTTGCTCCCTCGAGCCTCGCCAGACAAACCTATCTACTTCATATATACCGACCTCATTTTCGATTGAAACCCGTTTCCCTTTAACTAAATAGTCAACTCCCATCACTGGAAAATCTGGTTTAAAACCACCTGTAATATATTTAGTCTCCTTTCGAGCTAGACGGTCACAATCCATCATCATTTTAATAAAATTTTCTACAGGTTCTCGCAAATCATCCACTTGAACTATCATAAATGGTTCATCAGCAAAACCCTTTTTATATAAAACTGCAGCAATTAGGCCTGTAGCGGGACCTTGATTGCGCATTTCTGGCTCCAAAATATAATTGTCTTGAGGAATTTCGGGGGCTTGCTTTTGAGCGAGAATGGCTTGGTCTTGGTTAGTAGAAATGTAAATTTCTTCAGGCTTAAACTTCGTTCTTAGCGCCTCATAATTTATTCTAAATAAAGATTTATTGCTTATTAAACTAAGAAAATGTTTGGGTTTGTATTGACGACTAATGGGCCACAATTTTGTACCCCAGCCGCCACAGATAATTACTGGAATCATAAATGTATTTATAATCCTAATTGCACAACCGGCAACTTGTCAATCTTGGAGAGATATTTTCTTCGTACTAAACTATTGAATTATATATCTCAAGAGTTTTTTTAGCAGTTTCACACCAATTAAACTGTTTAACATACTCTTGAGATTTCTTTATCCTTTTAGCTCGTTCGGCAGAGCTTATATTTAAAATTTTTAACATAGAACCAACTACACTCTCGCTGTTTTTCGGATCGAAATATATGGCATTTTCACCGTAAACTTCTCTGAAAGTAGGAATATCTGAACAAGCCACCAGAGTACCTGCTGCCATCGCTTCCAACCCTGGTAAACCAAATCCTTCAAACATCGATGGAAAGACAAATCCAAGAGAACTGGAGTAAATCTTTCTCAACTCACCATCGTTGATGTCAGCCAAAAACTCCACATTTTTCTGTATCCCCGTCTCTTTCACTAAATTCTTATGCTTATTGGCAAAAACATCCCTGCCCAAAACCAGCCTTAAGCCAACATTACCAAAACCTTCTAGATTGATTTTTTTTAAAGCTCTTACAACCACTTCCAAATTCTTATGGGGATAGCTGCTGCCGACATACACAAAATAGTTTCCTGTTCTCCTGTTTCTCGTGCGGTTTTTTCTAAACACGCTGCTTACACCTTCGGGAATTACAAATATCTTATTGGGGTCGACGTCAAATTTATCAATTATATCTGCTTTGACAAAATTACTTGGAGAAATTATTGCTTTGGATCTTTCCAAAGATTTTCTAAAAATATTTCTATATGCAAAG
>C687J35174_10002272_pt1 | contig 27314 bp, 13 predicted proteins | sample RifCSPhighO2_01_FD_35174 | JGI IMG/M metagenome (IMG submission 35174) | reverse complement strand
CCCGAACCAAGNCCTCCTCCAGCCCCTCCGCCCCCGCTTCCGCTCGTTGCTCCCGACCCTACTTCGCCCCCCGTGCCTGCCGTCCCCGAACAGCTCGCACTACCATTTGACCCGGCACTGCCGGCATTTCCCCCGTTGGCCCCGGCTGTGTTATCACCATCATTGTCCCGGCAACCCCCTCCTCCACCACCCGCAGAAGTTCCTGTTGAGCCTCCACTTCCGCCCGTTCCTCCATTCGCAGTGCTTGGAAGAGCCACATAGCCATCACCATTGGCTCCGCCTCCGCCTCCGCCTCCGCCATAACCCCCGCCGCCTCCGGCCGCCCCGCCGCCAGTCCCGTTAGTCGCCCCGTCAGATCCCCCTCCGCCGCCTCCACCGCGGGTTCCACCGCTATTTGGCGAAGCTCCGGTCGCCGACCCAGATTTCCCGCCACCCACCCCGGCCGTACAGCTTGAATCCGCACATCCGCCTCGCGGATTATCCCCATCATAGCTGTCTCCCCCATATCCGCCCTTTGCTCCCGCCGGGCCTCCCGCCCCTCCCGCATAACCTAAACCTGCTCCAGAAATGCTCCCCGACGCCGCCACATTCACCGTCCCCGTGGCCCGTAGCATGACCACCCCTCCTGTCCCGTTTCCGCTCGACCACGATGCAGGATTCAACGTTCCTGCCGAAGCACACCCGGCCACCGGATCGGCGCTGCCCGTGCACACCGTCACGCTCGAATAGTTCGGCACCCGCTGGACCATGATTTTTTGTGTCGTCCCATCATAGGCATTAACAAGAGGATGGTTAAGAGTTAAAACAGCTCCATTAATCGCCGTCACCCTTGCCGTTTCATACTTTCCCACATTTCCGTAATCAGAAGTCGTCCCCTGAAGATTAATAATCAAAACCTCATCCCCGACGGAAAGCCCCGCCGCAGCCGTCGCCGTAATCGTCGTGCTCCCCAGCGCCGTCAGCACCGTTGACGCCGGATTGACTCCATCAGCCTCCGTCCGTCCGGAAATCGTCGTCGAATTAAAGTTCACCGTCCCCGAAACAGTCGCCGCCCCATCGGCCCCATCCCCCAAATTAATCCCCGTCGGCAAAGACCGAAACGTGCTCGCCGTTGCCGCAGACGGGTTTCCGTAATACATATATATAGGTGCCGGTGTCGTTGTCAGGGTGGGAATCGTCACCCAAACCGAGGAATTTTTCCCCGCCCCTGACCGGCAATATTCCGTCCAATAGGAAAGGACCTTTCCGGAAAGATCCGTAAACCGCAAATCATTGCAGTCAGATTGCATCTTCCCCGCGGCAATAAGATCGCCCGTCCCCACCACCACCTGCACCTGATAATCCGTCTGCGTCGACCCGTTATTGGTGAGAGTTATAATCTGCCGGTAGCCCCAGGAATCATCAAACCACGCCGCCTCGACCTTCCCCCCGTTCCTGTTCACCCAGAAAACGAGCAGTCCGGCGACGATAATCGTCGCCGAGAGCAAAAAAATCCCTAATTTTTTTGCCCAAATTGGCCTAATTAGACCAATTAGTCTAATCCGTCTAATTTGTTTCATTTTCGTTAATTCACAATCCACCCTTCGACAAGCTCAGGGCAAGCCAGCCTAATTGATTATCCACCAATTAATTTTGATGTTTGCCCCCGCAGGGGAGTCCAGTTTGATCTTAAACTTGTCTGTCGCTGTCTTGGTCGTCGAGACGGCCACCGGCACGTCTTCCGGTGTCGCAAAAATCAAGGAATTAGCACTAAGCGCGCTGGTCGTAATCTCAATTTCGCTTTGTCCAGCAAGAATCGTCGCCTTGCCCGCCGAGGCCCCAGCCACTCCCGTCGGCACGTTAATCTTCTTCGCCGTCAACTCCCCGGAAACTGTCAAATCGCCGTTAACCCCAATTTGACCAATTTGTCCAATTTGACTAATTGTCAGCATCCCGTTTTGCAAACTCAAACTCCCATTCAAACCGGAAACATCGCCCAGCAAATCATCAACATGGACCAGTCCCACAGTGAGCGACCCGCCAATCGTCGTGTTGGAAAGCTCCGTCATTCCCAAAACTTTCAGGTTTCCCGAAACCGTCGCAAATTCGTCGCTGTTCAAATTGGACCAATTAGACAAATTAGTCAAATTTGCACTGATCGACGCCACCTGTTCCTGAATCTCATCCACCGAGAGTTTCGACGCCAGCTGCGACTCGGGGCCCTCAAAGTAACCGGGGTTGACATAAACTAAGACTTTCTCTTGTCCGGAGGACCATGATTCCATCGCCCGGCCGACCACATATCCCCGTGACGTAATTTTCTTTCCCAAACCGGCGATCGCCACCCCAATCGCGTCACCCGGCTCAATTTGCGCTGAGTCCGTTGCGATCTTCACTCGAATTTGTCCCAACATTCCGACAACCACGCTTCCGTCTTTCTCCTCTCCTCCCAAAAACGCCGTCGTGTCAGAAGTCACCCCCGCCATCCTCGCCGACTCACTCGCCTCGCAGGGCTCCACCCCATCCGCGCTTTGACAAACAATCGTCCCCGGAGAAACCAAATTGGTCCAATTAGACAAATTAGTCAAATCCGAAGAAACTTTCATCCATTCCCCAAAATCCGCAATTCCGCTTGTCTGATAAGCAACCGTTGTCGTGTTAGCTGCCCGAATGTTGCCAATCATCTTGCCGTTCAAATCAAGAAAATTAACAAAATGCGAGGTGGTGTCCAGGGTCGTACTCCCCAGCTTAATGACCAAACCCGAAATTGCTGCAGCTGTGTTAGTGTTTTCAATGAAGGCTGAAGAAGTGGCCGTGTTAGAGTCCGTCACATAGAACTTGCCAAACTGCGCCGGCGCCGCTGTCGTACTGCCGACCATGAGCTGCCCCGACACAGAAGCCGCCCCATCAATTGTGACCGCTTCATCTGGATCCAGAACAATCAAGCCTTTGTTAAAGGTCTTCAACGTCAAATCCGAGGAATTAAATAGCTCCCCTGCCTGCAAATACATGGGTGCAGCAGATTTAATGTATGATGCCGTCGGATTGGTGAAATTAATGTCATAGGCAATCGCCACATCTCCGGCGGCATTAAATGACGTTGGCAACGAGTTGACAATCTGCTGCGGCGAAACCGAGAAGATCGAGCTGCCGTCATCGGAAATATTAAAGATGTTTCCCGTCGTGTCGGCCAAACTGCCAAGATTAATATTCACCAAATTCCCGCTCGAGGTCGACCAGTCCGTCGGACTCCAGTCAAAACTCGCCAGTGACCCGGTCGTCAACCCTGTCGACGTCCCCGCCACGTTCAACATGTTTTGCGTCGTATAGTTCGAGTTAGCTAAAGACACCAGAGCCGTCGGCGCCGCCGTCCCAATCCCCACATTCCCGTTCTTGTCAATCACAAATCTTGATAGCCCACTTGACGAGGCGGTGAAAAGATCCCCGGCTGTATTGTCCACAACCAGAGCCGCCACCCCCGTGCTCCCGGCAATTGAAGCCACCGGAACCGTGTTTGTCAGCGTCCGCAAATCCACATCGGCCAGCAGCGTGTTGTTGTTTGCTCCGGTTCCCACTCCCACCTGTCCTGAATTGTTAATCACAAACTTGGTGTTTCCGGAAACACTGGCGGTGAACACCGCCTGGTCCCCGGTGGTGTTCAGATCCACCAGGGCCTTCCCCGTCGTGTTATGCGCCACAATCCCATTGGCCACAAAATTGTGAGTGTTGGCAATTTGCAGATCATACATCGCCACCTGCCCCGCATCGGAAATCCCTGTGACCTTCTCAAAACCATCCTCCGTCGCCACACACATCCCTTTCCTAACCTCCGCGGCCTTAACCCACTTTGCTCTTGACAATTCCCGCTCCGTGGAGTAGAATTCTCCATAGTAAAGGCCGTGTGGATGACTGGTCCCCCTGTAACCAACCAGGGGCAAAGGCATTCTGAAGGTTGATTTAACCCCCGGCCTTTCTTTTAATTCTCCCGATTCCAAACTTAGAACAGCATCCTCTCTTAAAATTCCCCTATTAACAGCCCAGACCTTTTTGTGGGCGGCGGAACCATCCTTAAGGTTGGTTTGAAAAATCTCGCTGTCAGGGAAACTTTCCTTAATAACGCTCTCGATTCTTCGGAAGTAACTGGTGTATTCTTCATCGAGAGCAATTCTCGCTGGATAAATCCGGGCAATCTTAAAGGCGGCAACCACACATCGGGCAAAAGTCTCATGGGCAAAAACATCTTTTTGGTTCTTCTTCTGATAACGAGCGAGAATAATCTTCTTATCCTTCTGCGGCAGCTTAACGGCAAAAGCTAGTTTCCCCAGGGCAAACCCTATAATGCTTGCCGCCCCCAAATTCTCGATCTTGATTGATTGATCCACCTCAAAAGTCCCTTGAGTAGTTTCCGGCCGATCGATCGCCAAATATGGATGTTTTGCCGTCGTGACAATTCTCTTTCCAGTAGAAGTTGTCAGAGCCAAGGCCGGCAGGAGTCCTTTATTCATGGTTTGTTCCACCTTGTGCCACTCAAACTGGCCCTTTTCCTGGTTTAGGGAAAGAATCTCATCATCCGGTTCGATCTGTTCGATGGGAACATCTTCATAGTCCCAATCGCCGACCGGATCCGGCCCCGTTCCGGCAGTGTCTTGCTTTCTTCTTTTTTCTTTCTTCTTTCTTCTTTTAATTTTTGTTCCGGCAATGACGCATTGTCCCTGAACATGCAGCAGTCCCACCGGACTCGTCGTCCCGATGCCGACGTTGCCAGTGCTGTTAATTCTCAGACGCTCATTTCCGTCATCAAAACCGCCTGTAAACATTCGGATATACCCACTTGAATTACGGGCAAGTAGTGTAAGGCCAGCAGCGTAACCCTGATCGTCGTCTAAGACAACTGTATCAGCAGCATAAGCCCCGGATGATGAATACGAACTAGACAACGCCATAAGGCGAGCGTTGACACCATCACCTGTTACTTGGAAATTAGATATACTACCAGCAACTGAATTTTTTACCTCAAGTGTCCGTGTTCCGTCAGAAGCTGTCCCTACTACTACAAGTGGATAATCCGGGCTCGTTGTCCCAATCCCGACGTTGCCGTTCTTGTCAATCACAAATCTGGTCAGTCCCGAAGTGCTGGCCGTGAAGACATCCCCGCCGGTGTTGTCCACGATGAGCGCCGCCACCGCACTGACCCCCGAAATAGAGGCGACCGGGGTCAGGTTGTTCACCCCGTAAATCTGCATGCTGCCCGAGGTAATGGCCCCGCTGGGTGTCGCGATCTTCCCAATAATCAGGGAATCCGTGATGTTCAGCGGCGCGACCACTCCCAAAGCTTCCTGCCACAACTGCCCTGAGGCCGTGGTACATGCTGACCATGATGGCGCGCTCCCGGTGTTCCCGATGAGGCACTGCCCGGTCGCTCCTTCGGCCGTCGCTCCAATGGCGGCCGTCAGGTTGCCAAAGAGCACGCCGTTGTCTGTGAATGTCTGGGCTCCCGTCCCCCCATTGGCCACCGTCAGGGCCGTATCTAAAGTGACTGCTCCGGTGACATGAGCCGTTCCCGAAACATCCAGTTTGTATCCTGGAGCCGAACTCCCGATCCCCACATTTCCGTTCTTGTCAATCACAAACCGGCTCAATCCCGAAGTTGACGCCGTAAACACATCGCCGGAAACATTGTCCACCACCAATGCTGCCACTCCGGTGCTTCCGGAAATTGAAGCCACCGGTACAGTGTTTGTCAGCGTCCGCAAATCCACATCCGCCAAAAGGGTATTGTTGTTTGCCCCCGTCCCTACTCCCACCTGCCCCGAATTGTTAATCACAAATTTCGTCGTTCCAGAAACTGAAGCCGTAAAGACCGCCTGATCTCCGGTGGTGTTCAGATCCACCAAGGCCTTGCCCGTCGTGTTATGCGCCACGATCCCATTGGCCACGAAATTGTGGGTGTTTTCCACTTCAATGTCATAAACTTGTTGTTCATCCAATTTTTTAATGGAAACTACTTTCTCCCAGCCATCTTTGGTAGCAATAGTCACACCTACAGTCAAATCCTTGACCTTGACCCACTTGACTTTCTTTGGTATAATCACCCTACTAAAGAGCTGAGGGATAACCAGTTCCCGACGTCGACCCAACTGGTCCTGCATTTCGCGGGATCTAGGCGAGAGAGACAGCTCTTTTTTAGTTGGTTTGACCCCTTCATTCTCTTTTGTCCCGAGCCAAGTGCACGTCAAGAAAAACTTCGGTCCACCATCAACAGCGCAGACTAGAACTTTAACAAGAACATGGTCAATAATTTCCTGCAACTCCCAATATTCAATCGTCATGTCTTTTTTCTCGACTATGTTATATGAAGTGACATGGGGACTAGATCTGATAACTGTAACCACCCGAGGCAAAGCAAAGAATCGAGTAATAAGTTCATTAATTGAATGGCTTTTCTCCACAAAATGGTTCCAGCCAGAATGACTAAACTCGACAAATTCGCCCAAAGCCCTAGACTTAACCTTCCTGCCAGCCAAGTTGTTCACATAGTATTTCTTTCCTAACTTCTCAGCAAACTCATAAGTTTCCTTCTGGATAGCACTGAGATCAGAGACCATTTGTTTCCCTGATTGGTCAACCAAATACGGATGATTTTCTGTAGTTTTAACGACTTTTCCTGACTCAGTCAAAAGTTCAAAGACCACTTTTCTCCCCATGTTCATTAATTGTTTAACCTTGGAGACGATGAATTCTCCCGTCTTTTCGTCCAGAGTGGCCACTTCGTCCCCAGCTTGAATATCTTTAATGGGAACGTCCAGCCATTCATCTTCCCACTCGCCATTCTTCTTCTTCTTGCGCCGTCTTACTCGAATCAGAGTATCCCCTGTCACGCACGCCCCCTGAACATGCAGCAGTCCCACCGGGCTCGTCGTCCCGATGCCGACGTTGCCAGCACTAGAAACTCTCATCTGTTCAGTAAAAATTCCACCGTTAGGTCTGGTTTCAAACGAGAGATATCCAGCATAATCACCACTAGTAGAATTCTCTTTATAACCGCCAATCGCCGCAAAGGTTGTTACATTGGTAGTCCCAACTTGTCTATAAACGCCACCGAAAGCAAGCCTTCCGCCAACTCCTGCAGCTTGGTCCCTAGTATCAAGTAAATTTAATTCCGTGTCATACCAGTTAGTGTTCGTGTTGACAAACTGACCAGCAGAATAGAGAGCAAGAGATGAATCAAATGTTGAGGGAATTGGACCTTTTCTAACTTCCAATGTAGCAGAAGGCGTCGCCATTCCAATGCCCACATTTCCATTCTGGGTAATCACGAATCTGTTTAAGCCACTGGAGCTGGCCGTAAACAAATCCCCGACGGTGTTGTCCACAATGAGAGCCGCCTTCGAAGTCGTCCCGGCGACGCTGGCGGTAAAATCCGTCCCCGTCCCATTCAAAGCAAACTTCAACGTTCCCCCCTGCGAAGCGGTGAAAATCGCCTGATCCGTCCCCGTATAGTTCAAATTCGCCAAGGCCTTCCCCGTCGTGTTATGCGCCACAATCCCATTGGCCACAAAATTGTGGGTGTTTTCCACTTCGATGTCGAAGACTTGTTCTTCCCCGATTTTTTCAATAGATTTGATCTTCTGCCAAGAAATCTGGTCATCCCCGCCCACCGTGGCAATTTCCATCCCGGGCTTTAATTGTTTGACTTTCACCCACTTAGTAGTAGAATCTTCCCCAGAGAGATACGAGCCCAGCTGGTAGTCTCTCTTTCGTTTCTTGACAAAGTCACTCATCTGGTCTATAATCCTCTCATTAAAGAGCTGAGGGGTAATCACTCCCCCACACTGCGGATACAAGCAGGAGGCAGCTCTTTTTTTAGTGTCTTCTTTAACTTCGCTCTTCCAGATGACAGAGTAAAAGTACTTCGGACCTTTATTGACTGATCGGACAACCACCTTAACCTGAACATCATCAACTGTTCCATAAAGGGACCAAAACTCGGAGACCCCATCCCCACCGGGTTCATAAGTCACGCGAGCTTCTTTGCTGGCAAGAAGAGCGGCCGCTTTGGGAAGTGCAAAATACCTCGTCAACATTTCTCCCCTGCTTCTGGCTTTATGATGAAGATGATGCCATCCTTCCTCAGAAATACTTATTCTCTCATTATTCAGGGCCGGAGCAATCGGATCCCAGGACGTTAAAGTGGCAAAGTAATAGGCCCTGGCAATTTCTGCCACAACTTTAAAAGTCTCATTGAAGAAATTACTCGTATTGGCTGACTTGACCAAGTAAGGATGGTTCGCTGTCGTCCGAATTTCCTTTCCGCCCTCCGTTACCAACTTAAACGTGGTCTTTTTACCCATATCCATAAGCTCCCTAACCTGAGAAGCAGTAAATCCGCCAGTGGTTTCGTCAAAAGTTAATATTTCGTCTCCCGCCTCGATCTCATCAATTCTAATGTCTTCCCAATAGTCTTCCTCCCAATCACCATATTTGCTCTTCCGCTTCCGTCGTCTTTTTAACAAGGTGTCCCCCGTCACGCACGCCCCCTGGACATGCAGCAGTCCCACCGGGCTCGTCGTCCCGATGCCGACGTTGCCGCCAAAATACGAGGAATTATTACCAGCAACATAAACTCCATAATTGTTGGAGGCCCCGGATAACGACTCAACATATAATCCATATTGATTAGATAAAGTTCCAGCAGTAATCGTAGCATTCAACGCATACAATGAACTTGCACCCGTAACACTGGCACCACCCGTAACATTGACAATTGCTTGTCCAGCCACACCTCTAGCACCCACCGTATTGGAATAAGACACACTGGCACTCCCCTGACCTGCTTGGCCTTGACCCAAAACGCCATAAACAGCATTAGGGTAGGGTCCAGGGGTCCCAACATAGTGGGCCCTGTTAACCCTCAATCCTATTTGATCTGGTGACACACTGCCATTTGCCGCAGTCGGTGTGGTGTGGACGACATCAAGCCTATAGGCTGGTGCACTTGTCCCGATACCCACATTCCCGTCTGTTTTAACAAACACACCTTCAGCTCCACCATCATTCGACAACCACCCACCATTAAGTGAAATTGTTCCTCCTCCTGTATCAAGCCGTGATACAGGAACCGTGCTCCCAATCCCCACATTTCCATTTTGAGTAATCACAAACCGATTTAGTCCCGACGATGAGGCCGTAAATAAATCTCCCACTGTGTTATCGACCATAAGCGCGGCCACTGCCGAAGACCCGGAAATGCTCGCCACTGGATTAAGAGCCGATAGGCCGTAAACTTGGAATTTCCCGGAGGATGTTGCCGTCCCGCCAATAATCAGCGAGTCTGTAATGTTCTGCGGAGCCAGCACCCCCGACGCCCGCTGCCAAAATCCGGCCGTCGTCCCCGTTGAAATAATGTTTTTGACATACAAATTATTCCATTCGAGAGCGGCCGACCCCAAATCATATTGATCGGTCGTCACCGGCCCGATGCTCCCGCCCATCTCCAAAGCAAAATCCGTCACCGTCGTCGTCCCGATCCCCACATTCCCGCCGGTGAATGTCGTTGTCCCTGCCGAGGCAAAGGAAGCGCCGTTGACGACCACCGGCCCGCCGGAAATCGTCGTCTGCGCCCCGCTCCTCCCCAACGCCAGCGACGTCTGCGAAGTGCCGCCAATTGTCAGCGTCCCGGTCCCGTCAATCGTCTGCGACCCCGTCAGGGCAATGTTCCCGGCCGTCACCGTGAGGCCCCCGGCCGTCACCGTCAAATTATTCCCCACCGTAAAGGCCCCACTCGTCTTCCCCGCTCCGGTGACATCCAGAGCGACGCTGGGAGCGGCGGACCCAATCCCCACATTGCCGCTTTGTGTTATCACAAAGCGAGCCAAGCCCGATGACGAGGCCGTGAACAAATCCCCGATTGTGTTGTCCACAATCAGAGCCGCCTTAGACGTTGTCCCCGCCACCGAAGCCGTATGCTCTGTTCCGATGCCATTAAGAGAAAACTTCAACACTCCTCCCTGAGAAGCTGTAAAGATTGCCTGATCGGTTCCGGTGTAGTTCAGATTCGCCAGGGCCTTCCCCGTCGTGTTATGCGCCACAATGCCCCCATAAACAATTTCCCCAGACTCATATTTATTGATAAGACAAAGCGCTTCGTCTAAAGTCAAGTTAATGGAGTTTTCTTTTAATATTCGCCCTAGCCAAGTCAAGGTAGTTTCATCTATACTCTCAAACCTATCCACTGGGTTCATATTTGGTGCTTTTGCATCATTCGCTTCGTCCAACCCCATCTTGGCCTTGACAGCAAACCTCATCTTTGCTACGCTCTGTAGCTGGATAGCCATCAAATTAGAAGACTGGCTATTTGAAAACATATGATCACCACTTTGGATCAATTTTATATCGCTGCCTGGATAGGAGTTGGATTGGGGCTTATTGCCCTTTTTCTGGCTTGGATTTTCTTCGGTAAGGTCGAAAAGAGAAAACTCTCTCGTTAACGTGTTTTGTTGATAAAGACAGAGAAACTTTTCCTCCTCCGCTTTTAACGCCGTCTGTGAAGCCTGGTCGACATAGTGCCCGGCCACAAAATTGTGGGTGTTTTCCACTTCAATGTCATAAACCATCTCCTCGGGCAGTTCCTCAATCCTGATAATCTTCTCAAAGCCATCAACTGTCGCGATCAACATTCCCGGTTTGAGAGTTGAAACTTGACGCCAAAACACCTTCCCTCCCCCTTGACAAAACGTGTCTTTTAAGGCACCATCCTCCTTTTTATTAAGAGCCCCCACCCCAAGATGGTGTTGGCCGGGATCAAGTGTAATTCCTGTTTCATCAATGAAAGCGAAGGCTGTTTTCTGATTTTCTCCTTTGACCTTGACCAGATAAGGGTGTTTTTCCGTTGTCCGAATGGTCTTTCCACTCTCGGTTGTCAGTTTAATGATCTTTTTATTCCCCATCACCATCAATTGTTTAACCGTGCTGGCTACAAACTCCCCGCTCTTTTCATCCAGGGTCATCACTTCATCCCCCGCCTCAATTTCATCAATCCGCACATCTTCCCAGTAATAGTCACCATCGTCTGCTATACTATTCATTGGCATGGGCCTGGCAGGTTTGCTAGGCTGGCTTGATACCCCAAGCCTACCGGGTTCAACTCCCGGCAGGTCCATGCCCATCTGATCCTTGACAATTTCATCACCATCTGATATATTACCCGTAAGGGTATCAAGCCAGCCATTTAGCAAGCCGATCTGGTTTACCAAGTCCGCGTAAGCGGATTTTTTGGTGGATTCAGCATCCCCTTCTGGATCCGGTCCCATTTCCGTAGGGGCGGACCTGCGTGTCCGCCATTTCTTACGCCGTCGTTTCAACAATGTGTCCCCCGTCACACACGCCCCCTGGACATGCAGCAGTCCCACCGGCGAGGTCGTCCCGATGCCGACCTGGCCCGCCGAAGTGATAACGAAGGGGGCCGTTGCCGCGACATCAAGCAGTCCAACTGGAGCCGTCGTCCCGATGCCGACGTTGCCGTTCTGGGTAATCACGAACCTGTTTAAGCCAGACGAACTGGCCGTAAACAAATCCCCGACGCCGGAGTTATCCACGGTGAGGGCCGCAAAAGACGTCGCCCCCGAAACCGTCGCGATCGCCATCGTCCCGGTGTTATGGGCCACAATCCCGTTGGCGAGGAAGTTGTGGGTGTTAGCAACGGAAAGGTCGTACATCAGCACCCGGCCGGCGTCAGAAATCCCCGTCACTTTCTCAAACCCATCCTCCGTCGCCACATACTGACCGACCCTAATATCTCCAGCTTTGGCCCATCGAGCCCTTGATAGCTCGGTCTTTCTCGCTATCAACCCTGAGCTTGTCGAAGGGGTTGACAAATTCGCCCCTCGGTGATAGAATTCACCATAGTAAAGGCCGATGGGTTGACTGGTCCCCCTGTAACCATTCAGGGGCAAAGGTCTTCCGCTCAGAGTTGATTTAACTCCCGGCCTTTCTTTTAATTCTCCGCCCTCAAGAACCAAGAGGACATCCTCTTTCGCTCTCCCTTTGTTGACCGCCCAGACCCTTTGATGAGCAGCTGAAGAATCTTTCAGATTAGTCTCAAAAACCTCTGCATCCGGGAAGGACTTTTTAATAATATCTTTAATCTCCCCGAAAAAGCCGGTGTATTCTTCATCAAGCGCGATTCTAGCCGGATAGATCTGGGCCGCCCGGAAGAGATTAACCACTACATTGGCAAAGGTCAAAGGAGCAAAGAGATCTTCCTTACCGGCTTTCTGAAAACCACTACGGATCAACTTTTTGTCCTGTTGTCGAAGTTTCACCGCAAAGGCCAGTTTTCCCAAAGCAAAGCCCACAATTGTCGCCTTGCCCAAATCTTCCACTTTAATCGATTGGTCAACCTCAAAAGTCCCTTGAGTAATTTCCGGTTTGTCGATCATCAGGTATGGATGTTTGCCCGTGGTCACGATTCTCTTCCCCGTCGAAGTCGAAAGGGCCATCCCGGCAAGCAGCCCCTTATTAAGGGTCTTTTCCACCTTGTGCCACTCAAACCGCCCCTTCTCAACGTTCAATGACACAATTTCATCGTCCGGCTCAATCTCCTCAATTGGCACTTCCTCCTCAACCCACTCTTCCGCCCCTCGGGCGCCATAGCCTCGGCGACGGCGTCGCCGCCGAATCCTTGTGCCAGAGACGACGCACTGCCCAACCACATGGAGTGTCCCCAAAGGCGAGGTTGTTCCCAGACCCACCGCCGAGCCGGAATCATACAGCAGCGAATCCCCGATCGCCGTTCCCCCGGCATTGTTCCACTTGGTAATATAGTTTTGGGTTCCCGTCCCCTGGACCTGCCCGCCCACTCCGGCGCAGTTGCCCGAAGCATCACAGACTTCCCGGCTGCCCCAATAGAGCAGTCCCGACGGCACCCCCCCGGCAGCAGCAGTATTCAGAACATCATTTGCTCCCAAACCGCTCCCTAACTGGATCGCCCCGGCGACCGAGAGCAACTGGGCCGGAAGTGCCGTGCCAATGCCCACGTTGCCCGTATTGGTGATGACAAACCGGCTTAACCCCGACGCCGAAGCCGTGAAGAGGTCCCCGACCGTCGAATCGTTGTTCACCACCACCGCCGCAAAACTTGTTTTCCCGGAAATGCTGGCCACCGGCAAAGTCCCGGAGAGAGCCGAAGTTCCCTGCGTGCCCCGAATGTCAAAAATCGCCGCCGGCGAGGTGGTGTTGAGTCCCACCGACGTGCCCGGGTCATACAGCAGTGAATCGCCGATTGTCGTGCCGGAAGCATCAGTCCATTTGCTAATGTAATATTGGACTCCGCTCCCGGCCACAATCCCCCCGACTCCCGAACAGTTGCCGGAAGTGTCACACAGCGTCCTGTTTCCCCAATACAAAACCCCGCTCGGGGCACTTCCCCCAACCGTCGTGTTCAAAATGTCATTGGCCCCCCCGTTAGCTCCCAACCGCACCGCCCCAACCACGTCCAGTTTCTGTGACGGCGCCGTCGAGGAAATCCCCACATTCCCTCCCCTATCTATCACAAAACGACTCAAACCCGAACTACTGGCTGTAAATAAATCCCCGGAAACGTTGTCCACCACCAAGGCTGCCACTCCCGTGCTTCCGGCAATTGAAGCCACCGGAACCGTGTTCGTCAGCGTCCGCAAATCCACATCCGCCAGCAAAGTATTGTTGTTTGCTCCGGTTCCCACTCCCACTTGACCGGAATTGTTAATGACAAATTTCGTGGTCCCCGAAACAGAAGCTGTCAAAATTGCCTGATCCGTCCCGGTGTAGTTCAGATCCACCAATGCCTTCCCCGTCGTGTTATGCGCCACAATGCCACCGAACCGAATTTCGCCTTTCCTGTAACGATTGACAAGGTTCTCCACCTTTTCTATACTCTCCTCGATGAGGGTTTCCGTTCTCAAGATTTTTTCTTCCTTATTTATCGACTTGGCAGCCGGACTGCTCTTGGGACTTTTCGCCATTAAGGACGCCTGGGTGTTGACAGGCAATATTGGTTCGGCTACAATTTGTCTACTGTCGGCGGTTATTTTGGACAGTTGGAGCAAAAAATCATGATTGACCTGACAGAATTTTTCAATCGTTTCCAAATTGGTTTTGCTTTGGTCATGATCGCCCTGTTCCTCGGCTTCCTTTTGTTCAAAAGACAGATAACGAAGTAGAATCTCTCCTTCCTGTGAAATTAGGGCCCTCTGGTTGGTGTTGTCTATATAGTGCCCGGCCACAAAATTGTGAGTGTTTTCCACTTCGATGTCATAAACCTGCTCCTCTCCCACTTTCTCAATGGACTCAATCTTCTGCCAGGAAATTCGGCCATCAGGCCCGAAAGTAGCGATCTCCATGCCGGGTTTCAAAAACCGCACTTTAACCCATTTCTTTTTGGAAACTAAGTCTTGCGCTAAGGAAATCCCTCTATATCCCCAGACCCCTCTTGACAAATCGGCCAGAATTGTGGTATAAAACTTCTCGTGGGCCCTACGTTGAGACGTAACCATTCGTCCACGTCGCTGCAATATGCGAGAGGCAACGTCCCCCACATTTTTTGTGGCTTCCGGAGTCTTATCCTTCCAAACAACTGACAAAAATTGCTTCGGCCCGTCCTCAATCGACCTGACAACAACTTTAGTTAAAACGCCCTCAACAACTTCCTCCAAAGTCCAATAATCATTAACTTTGCCGTTAACGATCTTTCTGTCTTTCTGAGAAACTTTGACACCTGTTTCCAGAACCGTCAAAACTTTAGACAGAGCAAAAAGTCTCGTCATTATTTCAAATTCGCTCTTCTTCTCGTGAGTAATATGAGAGAACCCTTCGCTAGTGAAATGCACAATCTCGCCGTCCAATGCTTTAACAGCCACCTTCCGGCCCGACAAGACAGTGAAATAGTAATCTTGGGAGATCTTTTTCACTGAAGCAAAAGTCAGTCCAGAGAGGAAATTACTGTCCGGGCTGCCACTTTCCTGCACCAAATAAGGATGTTCCGCTGTTGTCCGGATGGATTTGCCGTCAGCGGTCATCAGTTTAAAGGTCGTTTTAATCCCTTTGTCCATGAGTTCCCGAACCACTGAGGTAGTAAACTCCCCCGTCCTTTCATCCAGTGTCATCACTTCATCCCCCGCCTTAAGCTGCTTAATTGGCAAATCAAGCCATTCATCTTCCCAGTCACCATTTTTCTTCTTCTTCCTACGCCGGACTCGAATCAGCGTGTCTCCCGTGACACACGCTCCCTGAACATGAAGAAGTCCCACCGGGCTCGTCGTCCCGATGCCGACCTGGCCCGCCGAAGTGATAACGAAGGGGGCCGTTGCCGCGACATCAAGCAGTCCAACTGGAGCCGTCGTCCCAATCCCCACATTTCCATTCTGGGTAATCACAAACCGGTTTAAGCCCGATGAGCTTGCCGTAAACAAATCCCCGACGGTGTTGTCCACCATGAGCCCGGCGACTGCCGACGAAGCCGAAATTGACGCCACCGGATTTAACGCTGAGAGACCATAGACTTGAAATTTTGCTGAACTTGTCGCCGTGCCGCCGATCAGCAGTGAGTCAGTAATATTTATCGGGGCCAGGGCTCCGGTGCTCGCCGGCCGCTGCCAGAAGCCCGCCTGTGTCCCGGAACTGATCAAACTGCCGGCTAAATACAGATCCCCGCTCGGAGTGATGTAGTTTGTGTCATTAAGAAAGCGCACGCCGCCGGTGTTCATGAACCCCAGATCCAAATAGCGCCTGTTCGTGGCATTAATCTCCGAGGTTGGCGAATCCAGAATAATTTTGGCCGAAAACGAAGCTTCGCCCCCGACGCCGAGCGTCCCGGAAATCGTCGCCGCATTGGAGCTAAACGTGCTCGAGCTGATCGTCACCGACGAGCCGTAGATCGTCGTCGGCGCCCCAACCCGGCCGATAAGAAGCGATGTTTGGTTAGAAGTCCCGATGGACAAAATCCCCGTCGCGTCAATTGACTGCGACCCGGTCAAAGTCAAGTTCCCGGCCGCAATCGTCAACCCATTAGCAATATTCGTCGACCCGTTGACATCGAGCTTATAGGCCGGAGCGCTTGTCCCAATCCCCACATTTCCATTCTGGGTAATCACAAAACGGTTGAGGCCGGAGGAGGAAGCGGTAAACAAATCCCCAACAGTGTTATCTACGATGAACGCGGCCTTCGATGAACTCCCCGAAATGCTCGCCACCGGATTAAGAGCCGACAGTCCGTAGACTTGAAACTTTCCCGACGCCGTCGCCGTCCCCCCGACGACCAAAGAGTCCGTAATATTCGTCGGGGCCAAAGCCCCGGAATTCCTCTGCCAATAACCTTGTGTCGTCGGCCCCGCGACCAACACTCCGTTGATATACAAGTTATTATTGCTGTCAACATAGTTGGTCGAGTTCAAAAACCGCACCGCCCCGGTGTTCTCAAACCCCAAGTCCAGCGGCCGGTTATTCGTGGCGTTAATCTCCGCGGTCGCTCCGTCAAGAATGATCTGCCCGCCGACCGAAGCCGTTCCCCCGACCCCCAGCGTCCCGGAAAAAGTCGCCGACGTCAGGGAAATAGCGTCATCCAGGTCAATGGTTACACTCGATCCCAAGGACACATCCCCTCCGCCTCCCAGATTTGTTCCCGCATTGATGGTAATCTTCGAGTTCGACAGCGCCGAATTCGGAATGTTCGTGAAGGTGTTACTTGATCCGGAAAGTGACTTGTTTGACAGGGTTTGAGTGGCCGTGTCCAGAACAACCGTTCCAGTCGCGTCGGGAAATGTCACCGTCCGCGCCGCCGTTGGTGTCCAAGTCAGCGTTCCGTTTCCCCCAACCACAATCTGATCACTCGTCCCGCTAAGCTTCAAAGAAGCAAACGTCGGCGAAGACGATGCCGTCAGAGATTGGTCTAAGGCCACATCCGCCCCCGTCACCGTCAGCCGCCGCGACACCGTGTCTCCCCCAAAAACGGAAAAGCCGTCGGCCGAACCGCCAAAGTCGACCCGATCCTTAAACACCGTCTCCGCCCCGATCTCCAAAAAGCTCTTCCCTGCGGTAATAGCTAGAACCTCACCCGCACCTTCCCTCTCACTCCCGGTCTTCACCAAATCCCCCCTAAACAATCCTGTCCCTCGAAGCGCCACAACCCCAGTCGCTACCAACCCTATAACAACTGCAGCCAAAGCCGCCCCCAAGGCCAGCTTTCTCGCTCGAAGCCCAGCCTCTGCTTCTTTCGCCACCTGACTCGGGTAACTGACCCCACTGATGCGCTTTGACTGACCTGGTCGAGCAAGCTGGCCACCCCGGCTTCCAATCGGGCTTTCCAAATATTCCCGCCTCGCCTCCTCAGAAAGAGCTGTCAGGTCAAACGCCCTTTCCTGCTTTTCTGTTTTGATAATCTCCCCGACTTCAGGGTTAATCTTGCGCAAATCGCCCAGGGAGTAATATCTCGTCCCCCCGGGGGTCTTAATTGAACTCAACTTGCCTTCCTGGTCCCACCGGCGCAGCGTGTCAATGGAAACGCCAAGAACAGCCGCAGCCTCGCCGATCTTTAAAAGCTTCTTGTACTTTCCCTTTGCTTTGTTCCTATCCACTCTGGCAGTTTCTCAGGCCTTGCCCCGCAAAGCGATTGCTTGCGAGCATACACGTAGTGCATGGCGCAAACATGAGCGTCGTGGGGCTGCAAATTAAATAATTTAATTCGTGACACATACTAATAAAACTTTTCACATAATCAGAATAAAGAGATTTACCCAGATTTGTCAAGATACTAGATTCACTTAGAACTCATTTCCTATCCAACTTTACTGATGAAAATTTATGCGATCCGCTTTCCTTTTTTCTCAAAACCCCTCGGGCCTCGGCAATTTTTAATGTCATCTCCTAAACCTGGAGAATAAGTTATAGTGAAGAAATCCTTCGGAGAAACACCTTCTTTCTGGCCCAAAATTTGCCCAAACATGAGGCCCTTTGACCTCTTACCACTTTTTCCCAATCTCTTTTGCCTAAACCCCAACCCCTGCCAAGATTGATCTTCAAATTCTCAAACAAAAGGTAAATTAACCGCTCATATCACATCTATCAAACCATCTCAATTTGCATCAGCCAACTTACCTTTCGAACCGTCTTTTCATCTCGTCATAAGAATCTCGCCTCGTCTCCAATTCTCCTCACCCGGCCACCCTAGAAGCCTGTAGCCAAAATCTTGTCTCTTTGCCGTCTGAAGTCAAAACCTACTTCGCCGTCATTTCCTCCGGAACGTCGGTATAAATGTCCACCTTTCCCAAACCCGCGTGCACAATTGCCAGGTCATATTTAAATTCCACTGCCTTTCCGGAAATTAGCCTGACCACAATCTTCTCGCTCCTCACCAAAGTCACAAAATTAGCATGTTGGGGAAGAATGTCAAAATTTCCCACCGAATTTCTCGACGACACCGCCGTCGCCTCACCCTTAAAAACTTCACCTTTCGGCGAGACTATCCGAACTTGTAAAGTATCCACTGTTCAATTTGAAATTTACAATTTTCAATTTGAAATCAATATCAAATGATTCAATTTTCAATGCTTTAAACCTTGAGCCATTAGAAAATTAAAAATTCAATTCAAATTTCAAATTTCAAATTTCAAATTACCGTTTAATGTCCGCCAGCGATCCAATATACAAAAACTTCTCAACGGGCACGCTGTCAACTTTTCCCGACAAAATGGTCTTAATGTCCGCAATTGTCGTCTCCCGCGGGACATAAACGCCCTTCCGCCCGGTCTGAATCTCCATCGAGTAGAACGGCTGGGTCAAATAGTTAATCACCCGCCGGACCCGGTCAAACAAAATCTGATCCTGACTGGAAAGCTCCGATTCCCCGACAATTGCTACAATGTGAGATATTCTGTTATATCTCTCCAGCAGCTGTTTAAAGTTCGTGAGCAACGAATAATGGTCATTACCAATTAAATTTGGCGTCACTGCGACCGAAGTGGAGTTGGAAACATCAATTGGCGGATATAACCCCAGCTGCGTCGCTCCTCGGGAAAGAAACACCGCCGTGTCTAGAAAGGGCAGGATCGCCGCCACCCCAGGATCGGAAATCTCATCCGACGGAACGTAGACCGTCTGCACAGCAGTTATCGACGCCTTGTCCGTCGAAACCAATCGGTCATGCAGCGTGCTCACTTCCGTCTGGAGGGTTGCCTGATAGGCTAGCTCCGACGGCAAATTACCCAGAAGTGTCGCCACCTCACTTCCTGCTTGGACAAAGCGAAACATATTGTCAATAAAAACCAGAACGTCCTTTCCCCGATCCCGAAAATCTTCCGCCACCGCCACCGCCGACAGCGCTGCCCGTTGCCGCACCACCGCATTTTCGTTCATCTGGCCCAAAATGAGGGCCACCCGCGGCAAGACGTTGGCCTCGGCTAACCTTTTAAACAATTCCTGGCCTTCCCGAATCCGCTCGCCCACTCCAGCAAAAATTGACACACTTTCAGTGTGGTTTGTAATATTATGAATGATTTCTGTCATCAGCACCGTCTTTCCCACTCCCGCCCCGCCAATAAAGCCAATCTTCCCGCCCCTAAGAAACGGCGTCAAAAAGTCAATCGCCTTAATCCCCGTCGGCAAGACTTCATATTGCCCTTTGATCGCCATAACCGTCGCCGCCCGCCCGTGAACCGGCGCCATCTTTCGATATTTAATCGGCCCCTGGCCGTCCTGCTCTTCCCCAAAAATATTTACAATCCTGCCTAACAATTCGTCTCCAACCGGGATTTCAAACTGTTTTTGAAGTCCCACCACCGGCATTCCTCGATATATTTTGTTTGCATCTGTTAGAATAAGACACGTTAAGACATCTTCGGCTTGTGACCTCACTTCGAGCAAAATTGTCTTATCTTCTCCACCCCCCAACAAATCCAGCACTTGGGCCTGACCGGCAACCACTTCCACCGTCCCAACTTGTCCCGAAACGCTCCGCATGACACCCTTAAACATGTGCCCTCCCATAAGCCCGATGGTGGGCTAAGTATGCTCCTTCCATCTCCAACGTTTTGCTGCTGGCGGCGGCTTGGTTTGCCCGGTAGATCTCGCTTTGAATCTTCCTCAATTCGGAATTCACATTCCCTTGGACTTGTTCCATCGACACCAGCCTGGCCGCCGTTCGCGCCAGTTCCGACTCCAGAAACGTTTGCTGCAGCAGAACCCGAGTAATCTCCCCCTCAAAAAAATTCACCATCTCCGTCAGTTCCGGCTCAAAAATGTAGTAATTGCTCCGGGGGTCAGCCACAATCGGGATGTCCACCAAGCCCCCAAGTTCGACGACCACCGGCCGCTGCAAAAGAACTGTCGCGAGCTTTGAATAATAAACAAACACCCGACTATACGGTTCGATCTGATCAGCCAGATCCTGAAGTTCCCGCGCCGTTGGCAAATCATCATCAAAAATAAACGACCGAAACTCCGGCCGAGCCACCAAACCTTTAACATAGATCTCTCCGCTCCGGCCAACAACAAAAAGCTCGCCATAGGAAATGGATGTTCGGGCCAAGAAAAACTGCGTCAACCTGCTCTCCAATCCCCCATAAAAACGATGGTTTGAAGTCAAAAGCAAACTCACCGTCCCCTTTTTCTTGGCCGGCATTTTCAATTTCTGCTTCTCGGCCGCCAAGCGAATAATATGAAACACTGTCGCCATCTCCGAAACATACGTCCGGTTGCGCTCAATTCCGGCTCTAATTGCCAGAAGCTTAGCTCCAGCCAGCTCACTATACGACCAGGCCAAATCCCTCAAAGCCTCACTCTGCTGTCGCTGGGCAATAATTGATCTAATTGTTCTAAACACCTGTCACTTCCTCAGCAATCCCCGCCCCAGACTGCTTAAGTCCCTCGCTAAAATTACTCTTGAGATTGATCATTGATGATTGATGATTGATGATTGATCATTGATGATTGATGATTGATGATTGATCATTGATGATTGATGATTGATGATTAGATGTCAGGTAACCACGTCTCCCGATCGACCACTTCCACTTTCTCCCTGTCAACCCCCGACCGTTTCTCCACCCACTCCTTGATCCGACCGGAAATTTTCTCTAAACCGGCCTGGACGTCACCAAAAGCCAGCTTAGTTACCTCTTGGCTAAATTTCACAAGCTCCGGGTCTTCCCGAAAAGCCTGGAGCAAAATCGCCTTGTTTCGCCCGACAAAGGTTCGGTCCTTGTCTCCCAGATATCTGATAAATGGCAAAGACAAAAGGATGATCTGTTCGGCCACACTCAAACTGACCCCTCCCGGCTGACTAAAAAACTCGCGCAGTAAACTCCCTTGGTTAATAACCAGCTGGGTCGACGGCGGCAGTTCTCCGCCAAAACCCACAAGAGTTGACAACTCATCCGCCCGGGCTAGGGTTTCCTTGACTTTGATTCCCAGCCGGTTTTGCGTCTGGTTCTGCGTCTGGGCCCCCACCCGGGACACAGACAGCGAAACGTCAATCGCCGGCCGCCGCCCCTGGGCCCGTAAACTGGTATTAAACAGCAGATGTCCATCGGTCATCCCCATGAGATTAGTCGGAATATAATTGACAAAGTCATCGGTCGGCAACTCAATCACTGGCAAGGCCGTAATCGATCCTCCTCCCCCCTGGTCATTAAAGTTTCCTGCCCGCTCCAAAATCGCCGCCTGCTCATGAAAAATGTCTCCTGGATAGGCCTCCCTTCCGGGAAACCGTTCCGAAAGGAGGGCCATTTCCCGATAGGCCTTGGCGTGAGTCCCCATGTCATCCAAAACCACCAGGACGTCCTTTCCCATGCCCGAAAAATATTCCCCCACGGCCATCGCCGCCTTTGGCGTCAGAGAGACAAGTGGCGCACTGTCCGTCGAAAAACTCGCCACCATAACCGTGTTTTTCGCCGTCTCTCCGCTTCCCAAAATCAAATCCATAAACCCCCGCACGAAAGTCACCGGCCGGCCGATCGCTCCATAAACACAAATCACTCCACTCTTTGCTTGGTTTAAAATCACCTCCATCAGAAACGAACTCTTCCCCGACCGCGGATCCCCAATAACCAGTTCCCTCTGGCCCATCCCCAGCGGAAACAGGGTGTCCACAACCGTAATGCCTGTCAGAAGGGGCCGGGTAATAAACTCCCGGTAAGCCACTCCGACGGCCAGCTTCTCCAGGGGAAATTCCTTCGCCCCCGCCGCATCCATCTTCCCCAAGCCGTCCAGCACTTCCCCCATCGGCCCAACCACTCGACCCAGAAGAAAGTCTCCGACGGCCAGGCCCAAACTCCGCCCCGTTGGCCGAAACGCCTCGCCCACAGAAACCGTTTGCCCCCCAAGAACAAAGGCTTCCACAAAGCTCGGCAGGATCGAAGAAACATACGCCAAAGCTCCACTTTCCGCCACAATCACGTCATTAATCTTGACACTGGGCAACCCGTCGAGTCGAATCAAAAAACCCTTCGCCGCCCGAACGAAGCCAATTTCCCCGCTCTCGCCACTAACTTTTTTTTTACTTCCGGCCATAGTCTTCTCCCCTCACTCCTTCAAAACTAATCCCCTCAGAAATTCTCTCCCTTGCTCAAATTGCACCCGTAAGGAAAAATCCCGGTATTTTCCTCTAAATGCCAGCGCGCACCCTCCAATGAGTCTTTCATCCCGCCTGAGATCTAAAAGGATGTCCTCCTGAACAATCTGCCGGACCTTTTGGCCCAGCTCCTCTATCTGGGCAAAAGACAGCTCCACCGGGAGGTAAATTGTCAGGACATCCTGTTTCTCAATTTCCTCTCTCGCCGTTTCCAGCTCTTCCTCAATGTTTCCTTCCCCGTCTTTTCGCCTCGCCTCCGCCCGTCCCTCATCCATAGCCGCTTCCCGCAATTCCCGCAATTTCGCCAAGGCTTCGGTCCGAGTGTAACAATCCCTCAAAATGGAACTAACAATATCAGTCACATCTCACCTTTCTAAAAAAACTTTTCCTCTTTAGCTCTCTCGAGGCTTTCATAAACCAGTTCCATCTGATTTTTCACCGGAATTTCCCTGCGCAAATACTCCTTAGCCACCTTTTCCACCACCTCCACAATATCCCTGTCGATTTGTTCCAAACGCTTCTTCCTATACTCTTCAACAGCCGTTCTCATAGCCCCCACTTCCGCTTCCATCGCCAGCACCGACCGTTCTTCCACCGTCTTTAACTCCAATTTCACCTGCTCCTCAACCGCCGCACTCACCTTGGCCACCCTCGCCGCCATCTCTTCCCGAAGCGCCTTGCTTTCGTCTTCTGACGTTTTCTTAAGCTCTCCTAAATAGTCTTTAAACACCCCCGACGCCTTCGCCACTTCCGAAAGAAACGCCTGCTGGACTTCACTCGCCGTCAATTGAATCTCCTCCTGGTATTTTTCCTCAAACTTCTTAATCTCCAAATCACTCTTTGCTCTTTGCTCTAGACTCTCAAGTTCCGCCTGCCCGACCATCGCCTGCGACTTCTTAATGGCCGAGTGCAACACATCCCAGCCTTTCTCCCCCACCCGCCCGAGTTGCCTTTCCCTAACTTCCCCAAATCTCCGATCTAACCACCAGAGATAGGCCAGAAGCCCCAACTGCGCCAGCGCCAGAATGAAAAAAGCCGTAAACAAAACGGGCAGACTCTCCATATCTCCAGTCTAACCAAATTTGTCTAATTAGTCTAATTTGTCAAATTTTTAACATCACAAAAGCCCCAATGACGCCCAAAGCAATGACAACGAGCATGACTAAAACCGAAAAAAGCAGTGATAAATAGATCGACCGCCGGGCCAACGGATTTCGTCCGATTGCCTCAAGCGCCCTGGGAATTGACCTTGAAAACGTCAGAAAGGCAAACAAAATTGCCGCCAAAATTGCCAACCCCGCCGCAATATATCGCACCATCATTCCAAATTTGTTCGGATCGGACACACTGCTGAAAAACGTCCCCCCCAAAGCATCAAAGAGCCGCTTAAACGTCTTTGGTGAGTTAATGTCTGCGTATTCAATCCTCATTCCCACTCGGACCTGGCCCACTTTATAATTTTTTCCCTGGTAAGAAACTGTTTGTGGGGCCTGCCCCTCCGAAGCCGAAGGCGAAGGGGGGAAGTCCTGGAGCGCAATCCCCAAAACATAACCGGAGGAAGCAGCCTTCTGCCCCACCCCGGCAATCTCCGATGAGGTAATAAAATCCCCCTTATGAATCTCTCCGCCCAAAACCGTCACGTTAACCATCGCCACCCCATTTCTTGACACTGGCACCTCATCCGGCTCGCCCGTTCGAAAAGCCGCCATTGGCGTCAGCGTCACGACCCCATAAAGATGCGGATCATTCGCCACCTTCGCTCTCGCTAGGCCTTCAGGTGTCGAGGAAACAATGTCCCCATCTTTTGCCTCACCATCGGCCAATTTGTACGAGTTGGCCACTTCAATTGCCGAAAAATCCGCTTTCACCACACGAAGCTCGAAGAGCGAAGTGGAGCCGGCCAGCCAAATTAGTCCAATTAGCCCAATTAGCCAAATTCTCAAAGATTTTTTCATTCTTCGTTTCAGAATAAATCAAATCCGCGGGAAAATCCACCAACGATCACCAAACACCCCCTTGACAAACCAATTTTCAATTGGTTATCCTGAAAAGGATTAATTCTTTCCGAAAGAAATTGTCAGATAATTACCAATTTAACAATCTGTATCTAAAAGCGATGGTCACCCTATTACCCATTGACCAAATAATAAAAACCGCCCGCGCCCTGGGCATCTCCTTTGGCCCCGGCGACCCAAAATCCCGCTTGGCCTACCTGACCAAACTCCATCTTCTTCCCCAAACCATCCGTCGTAAGGTTGCCGGCCAGATCGTCGGCTGCTATCCCGAGTCTGTCATCTCGACCCTAAAAAAAATCAACCAGCTCCGCACCGAAGGCCTAACCTATTCTCAAATCCGTTTCCGCTTACCAGAGTCCCAGGAGCTCACCCCCACCGCTCTTCCTCCCATTTTCCCCCCGCCGTCAACCCCCCCTCGCCGGCCATTTCTTTCCTCCGCCTCTCTCCCGGCCTCAAACAGCTTTTCCTTCCTTCTCATCGGTCTAATTCTTGGCTACCTGCTGGCCTCAAGTGGCCACCCCTCTCCAACTGACACTTCCCCCGCGGTCAACCTTCCCCGTGAGCCGCTCACCGTTTCCTCCCCGCCCTCCGCAGACTCCGGCCCCATCTATCTCCTCGCCCTCCCCAACCAAAACTTCTATAAAATAGGTAAAACTGACATCAATAACCTAATTAATAATTAACTCATGAATTCTAAATTCTAAATTTTGAATTTTAAATTTTCGTCATATGTCTGACATTCTTGAAAACCTCACTTCCCAAATCCCTCCCGCCAGTCCGCTGGACAATCTCACCATCAAAGAAAAACACCAGCTCGACGGAAAAATTCACCGCCTCGGAAGCTTTCTCTTCTCTGCCCTCTTCCTCCTCGTCCCTCTAACCTTCGCCCCGGTCCTGTCCGACTATTTTGACTTTCCTAAATCTCTCATCATCTTCATCCTCGTTTCCCTAGCCACCCTCCTTCTCCTGGCCAAAAACCTCCTCTCCGGCAAACTCTTTTTGCCCGTCTCCCTCTTCACCTGGCCCATCGCCCTGCTCACTCTCATCGCCATCGTCTCCAGCTTCCTCTCTGACAACCGCGTCATCGCTCTCACCGCCGACACTCTCCTCCTCTGCGCCATGTCCGCTCTCTTCTTCACCCTTTCCTCCCACGACCTCAAAAACAAATCCTTCACCCAAAACGCTGTCACCTTCCTCCTCCTTTCCGGCAGCCTCCTCTCGCTCTTGACCCTTGCCGAGTTCGTCTATTCCCTCGTCAGTCCGGTCTTTGACCTCACCATCAACTCCCCTTTCTTAAGCCCCACCTTCAACCCCACCGGCTCGCCCCTCTCCGCTACCCTCTTCCTTCTCATCCTCCTTCCCCTAAGTCTCGCCGCCGTCCAAACTGCTCGGGAAGAGAAAAAATCCCCCCTCACACCTGTCATTTTCACGAGCCTCCTGGCTCTCGGGCTGTGTCTCAACTTCTACTTTCTCTATCAAAATCGCCCCATCCTTCTTGACCACGAAACTGCTTGGAAGATCGCCACCAACACCCTGGGCAACTCCCCCGCTTCGGCCATCTTCGGCGTCGGCCCCGGCCACTTCGTCGACGCTTTCACCGCCGGCCGCCCGGCCAGCTTCAACCCTAGCCCCAATTGGAATCTCCGCTTCGGGACAAGTTCCAATCTCTATTTCTATCTCTTAACCACCCTGGGCATCGCCGGTCTGGCCTCTTTTGTTTTTCTTGTGGTCCGTTTTCTTCGCCTAGTTCCAGCCCGCCTTGAAAGTCAAAATGCCCCACCCTTGGAAAAAGGCCTCTTCGCCGCCCTCGCCGTCACCTTCACTTTAGCCCTCTTTCTCCCCACCCCATCCGTCTCCCTCTTCACTCTTTTCGTCCTTCTTGGCCTCCTGGCCCGCCACCTAAGTGCTAGCGGCGTTAGTCTCTATGCCAAGGAAGTCGAAATTAACAACAACATCGCCCTTCTTTACGGCTCAACTCTCGCCGTCCTGGCTTTGATCCTTCTTTCCGGCTATTTCCTCGTCCGCTTCCTCGCCGCTGACTATCTCTTTGCCGCCTCTCTGAGAGCCGCCGGTGAAAATCGCGGCAGCGACACCTACAACCTCCAGATCCAAGCTCTCACCCTAAATCCCTTCAACTCCCTCTACCGTCTGACCTATTCGCAAACCAACCTCGCCCTGGCCAATTCCCTCGCCGGCCAGCCCAACCTCTCTGAAGAACAAAAACAAACGGTCGTCGCCCTCGTCCAGCAATCTCTCCGCGAGGGCCGCCTCGCCGCCGCCCAGCAGCCCCGCCGTGTCGCCAACTGGGAAAACCTCTCTCTCATCTATCGCAATCTCATCAACTTCGCCCAGGGCGCCGACCAGTGGACCATCGCCAGTCTCAACCAAGCCATCACTCTCGAGCCAACTAATCCCCGCCTCCGCCTTGACCTCGGCGGCATCTACTACGCCAAAGGCGACTTCCAGACCGCCGCCCAAGCCTTCGCTGCCGCCGTCAATTTGAAAAACGACTATGCTAACGCCCACTACAACTTAGCCCAAGCTTTAAAACAGCTCAAACTCGACGCTCAGGCCCTCCAGGAACTCCAATTGACAGCCTCGCTCATCTGTTCCCCGGCCACCAACTCCTCCGCCGATTGCCAAAAAGTGAATAAGGAAATCACCGACTTGCAAAGCCAACCGCCAGCCACCCCATCCTCCCCCCAAGCCACCCCCTCAAGCCA
>C687J35174_10002243_pt1 | contig 27466 bp, 30 predicted proteins | sample RifCSPhighO2_01_FD_35174 | JGI IMG/M metagenome (IMG submission 35174) | reverse complement strand
AGACCATGGGTCAGCCAAATGCCCTAAAATATTTTTCAAACGACTTTCAAATAACTTCCAAGTTGAAGGAATAAATTGAGCTGGTCCCATAGCTCCACCATACCCAGCTACCCCAGCAATAGGACAAGATACAGCAGTTTGAAACGCGTTATAACCTAAGGCATTTGTTATTTCCAAAAATGGAGCTACGTCGCGACTCGGTTTCATTACATTTGTAAATATTGTTCCGGTATTTTTACCAACCCCTGCGCCTGTATCAGTATTAGTTAAATAACATTGACCTACGTTTGCGCCAAGGTTACTTTCCTGAGTAAGAACGGCTAACAAAAATGCGGGGTCAACTCCTAGTTTGCTTTTTACTTCATTTGCATATGTAAGTGCAGTCCCAAACTCTATTTTTTGAGAAATACCAGCAAGGGGAAATAAGGCGCTACGAATTCTGTCTGCTCTAGCCTTTTTTTCAGCAGCTAGTTTTAGATAGGCAATTTCTTTATCTTTGGAAATAGCTAAAAGCTGTTTTTTCTCAGTTTCAGATTGTGTCACTTTTTTTTGAGCGCTTTCAAGCTCGGCTTTAGCGTCTGTTTCAGCATCTTGTTTTTTTTCAAGATCAGTTTTTTGTATTTCAGTTTCAGTTTTTATCCCCTTAATTTGGTCTACAGATGTTTTTATCGCTTGTTTGATAGAAGCGTAAGATTCAAGGTCATTATAAAAAGCAGAGAGGTCTTCATCTGAAAAAATTAAATAAATAAAATCTTTTTTATCAAAATCATTGGTGTTGCGTAATAGTTGAGCTAAGGATTCATGTTCACGGTCTATTTTACTAGAAAGAGTTTTAATTTTGACAACTTTATCTTTTATATCAACATTAAGTTGCGCAATTTTTAAGGCCCTGGCTTTAACCTTAGTTTTTAGGGCATTTATTTGGCTAGTCAAATAATCTATGTCACCCTTTAGAGTTCCTGTTTGTTTTTGTTGTTCTTTTTGTTTATTTAATAAATCAGCAAGTTGAGCTTCTATCTGGCTAAGTTCATCTCTGCAAAAATCTTTATCAGTTTGTGAAGAAGAGTTATTTAAAGTAAGACAATCAAAAACCGCCCTCCCTTTTGCGAAAGGAAAAATTAAAATTCCGATAAAAAACAGCAAATAAACAAAAAATATGGTCTTTTTAACCATATTTTTATTATAACATATTCATATAAAAAATTATTTCTTTTCTGTTTTTTCTTCTTTTACTGGACCAGGAGCAACGGTTTCTTCTGTTCCTTCTTCTTCTTTCTTACCTTTCTTTTCAACTTCAATTGCAGACAAATCAACTGGCGGCGCCACAACTTCCTCTTTTTCTTCCACTTGAAGAACTATGGAAGCTACGACGTCATGTTCATTCGTAATAACGACAACTCCGGCTGGTAATTTTATATCAGAAACGAAAATCTGATTTTCTACAGTTTCAAGTTTTGATAAATCAACTTCAAGGTTATGTGGAAGGTCTTTTGGCAACGCTTCAATTTCTACTTCATGAAGCACTTTAACAAGATTTCCTAATCCATTTTTAACTGCATTGGATATTCCGGTAAATTCAAGCGGTACCTTAACTTTTATTTTCTTATCCATATCTATAACCAAGAAATCCACGTGTATTGGCACTTCTGTTACAGGATGCACCTGTACTTCATGAATAAGCACGTCAACATCTTTGCCATCTACTGATAGCTTAATAGTAGAAGACTCTCCTGCCCCTTTCCAAGCTTTTTTAAATTCAACAATTGGCACAGAAACAGAAGTGCTGGATTTTCCCGCTCCGTAAAAAACAGCAGGTATTTCTCCTGTTTTTCTCAAGGCGGCTAATTTAATGCCTTCATCTCTCTTTTTAGCTTTAATTACAAACATAAAAATAGTATATAGAAAAAATTAAAAAAAGCAAACAGCGAAGGCTCGGAAATTTTCTCTTTAGTACGCAAGCTATTACATCACACTTTATGGGAAATATTGTGTTCTAAGGCAATATGTGAAGTCATATATTCTTTTGTGCCATTCCCGTCTTCTGAAGCTACTTTCTTGCCTAAATTAAATATGCTTTTAGGGTCAAAGATGTATTTTATTTCTTTAAAAATTTTAATTATATTTTCTCCATACATTTTCTTTAAATAAGGAGTGCGGATAATGCCGTCATTATGTTCGGCCGTAATAGAACCATGATATTTAAAAACAAGGTCATAAACCAAATCTCCGAGTTCTATTATAATTTTTGCCGTGTCGGAACGTGAAAAATCCATAAGAGGAATAACGTGAAGATTGCCGTCTCCCGCATGTCCCGCTATCGTATATGTCAAATCATATTTTTTCAAAATTTGATTGAGTTCCGGAATAAATTTAGGTAAAAATTCCGGACGAACTATAATATCGTCTATAAAAGGAGCGGTGTGAAGACCAGAAACATGTTTTCGCAGAAGGGAAAAACTTTCTCTTCTGATATCCCAGTATTTATTGGCTTCATTTTCTGATTCAGTAATGTGAACTTTTAGTTTAAAATTTTTTATCTTTTCTTGTAAAAGAACGCATTGTTTGTCCACTATATTTTTATTATTTCCAGCAAATTCCACAAGAAGAATTAATTTTGGAAAACCTCCCGTAATCATCATTTTTAATTCCGGCAAAAAACTTAACATAAATTTAATCATACCGATAAAGCCTTTATTTTCTAGAAAATCAGGAAAAAATCTAACTGCCAGCTTCATTGTTTTATCGTCATATGCTTCCAAGCTTTCCGGACTAAATTGCAAAATTTCATCTACGAGACGGCCTAATGATGCCAAATCATTCATGAAAACAACCACGAGTTTGGAGTATTTGGGATTTGGAACAAGTTTGAAAGTAATTTCCGTGGCAATACCCAATGTTCCTTGAGAACCAACCAAAAGTTTATTTAAGTCAAAATATTTTTTGGCTCGTTTTCCTCGCTTAGAATCTTCTACATTCCAAATATAATAACCGGCAGAATTTTTATGAACATTAGGTTTGGCATGTTTTATTTCTTCTTTATTTTTATTTATTAAATTATAAATATTTTTATAAACTTCCCCTTCAAGGTTTGATTGAGCTATTTTTTTTGTCAGTTCGTTCTGAGAAAGCGGTTTAATTAAATATTCATTGCCATCAGAAAGAACAACCTTAGTTTCTAAAATATAATCTTCTGTTTTGCCATATTTAAGAGTTCTTTCTCCGGCAGAATTATTGCCAAACATCCCCCCCATGGCATTCAAGCTTTTAGAAGCCGTATAACAAGGCAAAATAAGTCCTTTCTCTAAAGTTATTTTTTCAAAATCTCGGTAAAACATACCAGGTTGAACAGTGATGGAACCAAAATCTGAAGAATTCTGAACGGTGTGGGTCCCACCCGGTACTCCGGGAAGGGTCAAGCCGGAAGAATTCTTCAGATTTTGGTTCCAACCTATTAATTTATTCATGTGCCTGGTAAAATCTAAAATCAAAGATTCACCAATCGCCCCGCCCGACATATCCGTGCCTGCGCATCTGCAAGTTATAGAAAGATTTTTCCAATCTTTATTCTTCTCAAAATCCGCATATTTATCTTTATTTTGATTTACCCATTTTACCAATTTTTTTACATCTTCAGAATCTTTGGGAAAAAGCACAAGTTTTGGTCTGACTTCAAAAATACTCGCATCACGCGAATATTTTGAAAGTATTTCTTCACTGTCTTCCACCTCTCCTTTAAAAAATTTCTGTATTTCTTCTTTCATTATTTTTTATATTCTCCAACACTAGCTAAGCTATTCGCTTTTGCTCTTTCCACAAGAAAAGTTTGCGCTCCAGAAATATCATTTGGGTTTTGAGCCCAACTTTGAAGAGCTTCATTCTGGATGGCGCGACCATAAGAAAATGTTAAAGGCCAAGATAATTCCGGTATTTGATGCATCGCATTCAGATTTAATGTTGCCTCTTTGTCGCTTTGTCCGCCAGATAAGAAAACTATTCCACCAATATCTTTCGACGCATGTTCTTTAAGACATTTAATTGTCATTTCAGCGATTTTTTCTGACGAAACTCGTATCTTTGCTTCTTTCCCTGGTATTACCATACTGGTTTTTAAAATTACACCAGGAATAAAAACTCTCAAATCTTGCAATTTAGAAAAAAGTATATCGAAATTCTGCGCAGTTATTTTATAACACTCTTCTATGCTATGTCCTCCATCCATTAAGATTTCCGGCTCAATAATTGGAACGATATCAAGTTCTTGGCACATAAAAGCATACTTGGCTAAAGAAACCGCATTTTCCTTCATACAATCTCTGGAAGGAATATTTTCTCCTATTGTATAAATAGCGCGCCATTTGGCAAAAGTCGCGCCTGCGTTTTTATATTCCTGCAATCTTTCAGAAAGTCCATCTAATCCTTTAGTAATTCTTTCTCCTAAATGCAAAAGGAAATCAACCGTACCTTGGTCAACTTTTATACCAATTTCTATTCCTTTTGCTCTCAATATGGAAGTAAAATTTTCACCGTTTTTCGCAGATTGCTTGATGGTTTCATCAAAAAGAATATATCCGGAAATATATTTCTCAATCTCGGGCGCGGTTATTAAAAGTTCGCGATATTCTCTGCGTTTTTCTTCTGTTGTCGGCACGCCAAGATTTTCAAAACGTTTATTACAAGTCGGCAAACTCTCATCTATGGCAAGAATGCCTTTCGGAGGAGATACCAAGCGAGCAACTGTTTTGATTAAAATATCTTTATTCATCCCGTTAGAAATTTATATTTAATTTGTAATATTTAATCATATATAATTTGTTTTCAATGTTTATGTTATTTCTAACGGGATTCATTTTAGTGAATCTTTTAATATTTTTATGACTAATTGAGGGTTTGCGCTTCCCTTGCTTTCTTTTATTACTTTCCCGACTAAAGACATTATCGCATTTTCTTTGCCTGATTTATAGGTAACTACAACTTCAGGACTTTCCTCTATTATTTTTTCTACAATAATTTTTATTTCTTTTTCATCATTTTTTTGTAATAATCCTTTTTCTGTTGCAATCTTAAACGGAGATTCGTCTTTCGAAACAATTATAGCTAAAATATCTTTAGCTACACGAGAAGAAATTTTATTTTCTGAAACTAAATCTATAAGCTCTGCAAAATTCTCCACATTTGGTAATTTTATATGTGTATTATTCTTTTTTAATCCCAAATAATCTGAGGTTACATAATTAGAAGCTATTTTAATTTCTTCTGTGGTAGAAAGCATTTTCACCACTTCCTCGAACCATTTTGCCAAATCTATATCATTGATATAACTTTCTATATCCTCATCTTTAATTCCAAAATCATTTTTATATCTTAATCTTTTCGCTTCTGGCAACTCCGGCAATTCTTTTTTCATTTTTTCTAAATCAAACGCTTCGTGCAGTTTCATTTTTGGCAAATCTGGTTCCGGAAAATACCTGTAATCCTGACTTGATTCCTTTTTTCTCTGGGAAAACGTTTTCTGCTTCCCTTCATCCCAACCACGAGTCTCTTGTACTATCTCCGCACCTCTGTCATTTTCAAAAAGCTCAATCATTCTATCAATCTCATATTTTATAGCTCTCTCTACGCTTCTAAAAGAGTTCAAATTTTTTACTTCTACTTTTGTTCCGAGTTTTTTTCTATCGGTAGAAATAGAAATATTGGCCTCCACTCGCATCTCGCCTTTTTCCATATTGGCTTCAGCTACACCAAGATATAAGAGAACAAGACGTAATTCTTTAGCAAATTTTGTGGCATTTTTTGATGTTTCTTCCGCAGTTTCAAAGGTGTGCGACTCAGTCACAAGCTCCATTAAAGGCACGCCTGCGCGATTAAAATCAATCAAAGAATACCCGACGTCGGACGTCTGGGAATTTTGACGTCCGACGTCTGAATTTTCTTCTCTATGCTTATTGTTTGCCGTATCCTCTTCCAGATGCACCCGGGTAATATCAAAATCCGTAAGATGACCGCCGGAAACTATCGGATACTTATATTGTGAAATTTGAAAGCCTTTTGGGATATCCGGATAAAAATAATTTTTGCGGTCGAATTCCGTGAAATCCGCAATTTTTCCGTCAATTGCCAAGCCAACTTTTATAACATTTTCTATCGTTTTTTTATTAATTACCGGTAATGCCCCAGGATGCGCCATACAAATAGGACAAATATTCACATTTGGACTTTCTTCATCAGGGTTATTTCTGCAACCGCAAAACATTTTTGTCTGCGTTTTTAATTCCGCGTGTATTTCAAGTCCAATTGTCGGATAATATTTTTTTTGCATAACTTAATTATACCTTTTTCTTAAAAATCTTCATCAGCGCGTCCCTGAAATTCTTTATTGATTTATCGTCATATAAAGAAAGAACAAAAACTTTTTTAGAAACTTTTTCAAATTCTTTAATTTTTTTATCTATTACTTTGGAATCCTCTACCATATCAGACTTGGTGAGAATAATAATTTCATCTTTTAAAGATAATCCATCTTCTCCTAAATTTAAATTCTTGTCATATTTTTCCAACTCTTTTCTCACAGCCTTGTAATTTTTCATCATTGATAAATCCCCTGCCCTGTAGGAAGCTTGCTTTCCTTCGGGGTCAAATGAAACCAAATGCGCTATCATTTTGGTGCGTTTTATATGTCGCAAAAATTTCACACCCAATCCTTTTCCCGTATTTGCTCCTTCTATTAACCCTGGAATATCAGCAATAGTATATCCAAAAAAATCACCCAAATTGGGGTCTAAGGTTGTAAAAGCATAATCTCCAACTTTTGCGTCCGCATTAGTAAGAGCATTAAGAAGCGATGATTTACCGGCATTTGGAAGTCCAACTAATCCAATATCTGCGAAAAGCTCCAGCTCTATGTGAAAATTACCATGTTCACCTTCTTCTCCGGGTCTCCATTCTTTTGGAGTCGTGTTTGTAGAACTTTTAAAATGTTCATTGCCAAAGCCTCCATATCCGCCTTTCAAAAGCAAAACTTTTTCCCCTTCCTCCAGAAGTTGCCATTTTTCGTCTGTTTCCAGATTGGTAATAATAGTTCCTATTGGCAATTCTAAAATAAAATCATTTCCTTTTTTACCGTGCAAACTTTTTTTTCCACCATCTTCACCTCTTTCCGCGCTAAAACTTTTTTTTGCTTTATACTTTGAAAGTACATGCACATCGCGGATAGCTTGCGCATAAAAANCCCCGCCACGTCCACCGTCACCTCCTGCTGGTCCGCCTCTAGGCACGAATTTTTCCTGACGCCATCTGACTACGCCGTCCCCACCGCGTCCCGCTTCTGCATATATTTTTATTTCATCAATAAATGCCATATATTGTTATAATAACATAAAAATTAAAAATAAAATTTTTGTCGGTACGGATTTTTTGAAGCTTAAAAAATCCTGAAATTGGCTCGCCGTCGCTCGCCAAACCCCTTAAAAACTTTATTTTCTAATTTTTATTATTAATTTAGAGCCAATTCTGCTAATTTAATTGCTCCTTCTTTTGTTTTTGCCACAGCCATAAAAAGCCCCCGATGACAAAATATCGCATCTGATATTCCTGTAATTTTTTGCAGTTCTTCATCTCTTAATCCTGCCCAGCTTTTTGGAAAATCTTTTCTGTTTTTAAAGGTTTTTGGGTCTTTTCTGACTGCTTTTACTCCCCACGAAACGTCATTCACCCTTGGATAAACTACAAAAAGAGGTTCAGAAAAATTATTCAACGTATCTTCATAAGAATAACTTTCGTCTAAAATAATTATTCTTTTATCTTTGGTATTCTGATAAATTAATAATACTTTTTCTTCAGCCAAAACAGAATCTCTGGCATGAATGATTTCTCGCGAAAGTATTTCTTTTGAAATTTTTACACATTCTAAAAATGTTTTATCATTATCTTCTTCTTTTTCCGCCCAGGTCGGCCTCATTGAAAGAAAAAAATGCTGAATAAGATAAGGTGAAATATCGTACTTATTTTCAACTAAATCAAAACCATTATCAAAAGCATCAACCGGAGCTACAAGATGTTCTTCCACTATTTTTGCGATTTTTTCCGAACCTGATAGCTCTAAACCATATTTTTTCCAGACTAAGCCAAAAGAAGAATACAAAATATCATTTTCTCTTTTTTCTTTAAAACTTTTTTGATGATGGTCAAACCTATTTTTTTCTTCATCGTAAATTCCGCCAACATCAAAAACATAGTCGCCTTTTTCTATTGCTTCAGGGTCGTGAGTGCGAATTATTTCAAAACTGTCACCCTTTTTTTCTAACATTAAAGAAAGCGCAGCTGCCGCAAAAATATCGTCCGTATGGAAAGACCCATTATGTGTTATTAATTTTTTATTGTTTGTTTCCATTATTGCCATTGTTCCCATTACTATTCTTTAAATATTCGAAAACTCTATAGAAAGAAGCAACTAGCTTGTCAAAAAGCAAAAATATCACCAAAAGAGCAAATATGGCCAGAGAAAATTTATTTATTTCCTTACTGAAAGAAAGAGCAGTTTGGCTGAAGAAAAACCCTAAAGATAAAAGCAACGGCGCCCAAATTACAGTAGATATTGTTTCAGCTTTTAGAAAAGTTTTAAAATTAATTTTATTATATCCCGAAAAAACAATAACCCAAAAATTAACTCCTATTATAAATTTTGAAATAAAAATAGACCAAAATGGTTTTTGTTTAAATCTAGGTAAAAAATAAAGTACTCTTTTTTCAAAATACTTAAGAAAACTATGCTGGTTGTATTTTTCATAAATATATTCTCCAAAATAATATACACCAAAAGTTTTTGCCATTCCGCCGGCAAAAATAAAGGAAAGCGATAACCAAAAATCAAGAACTCCCAAATAAGATAAAACACCTGCAGTAATGACAATTATTTCTCCTTCAAAAATAAGCCCTACAAAAATCACCAAGTACGCTAATACTTGATGGTCCCCTACTAAACTATTTAAAACTTGTACCGTATGCATATTTTAAATTTTAAAAAAGACCGTCAACAACTTCCTTCACGATTCCCCCGTCCGCTTTACCTTTTAAATCTTTCATTAAGGCTTGCATTAATGCACCCTTTTTTGTCGCTTCATTAATACCCAATTCTTCTTTTTTATCTTTCGCAATTTTTTCTATTTCGCTTCTTTCCATTAATTTCGGCAAGTAAGTTTCTAAAATAGCCAATTGCGCTTCTTCTTCTTTTACTAAATCTTGCCGGTTGCCCTTTTTATATTGTTCTATTGAATCTTTCCTTTGTCTTGCAAGACGATTTATCACAGCAAGCGCGTCTGCGTCCGAAAGCAATTCATTTGGTTTTCTGTTTTTTGAAACAAGTTCATTGGTAAAACCGGCCACCATCGCCCGCAAAGTTTCAAGCAAAACAAGATTTTTTGCCAACATTGCTCCTTTTATATTATCTTTTATTTGTTCATGTAACATAATTTCTCAAAAATTATTATTTTTATAATGCAATCTATCTGGACAAAGCTTTGCCAGCGAACTGCTCGTCGCTCAAGTAAATAATAGTCGGAATACCTCCTTTATTTACTAAGCTCCTGCGCAAGGCATTCTAAAAACAACAATTCTAGAGAAATTATAACAGAGATATGTTAAAATAGCACTATGCAAAAGATTATATTTTTTGACACGGAAACTACGGGAAATACGGAAAAAGATTTTTTATGTCAAATTGCCTATAAAACCGATAGTGAAAATTTCGTCGGTCTTTACAAACCTCCAATTAAAGTTCCAGCGGAAGCTTCAGCAGTGCATCACATAACAAACAAAATACTGGAAGATAAACCCGCTTTCAAAGAAAGCAATGATTTTCTAAAAATAAAAGAACTTTTTGAAAACAAAGATTCTGTCGTTGTCGCGCATAACGCGCCTTTTGACTTAATGATTATAAAAAAAGAAGGAATTGTTCCTGTTAATTTCATTTGCACGTTAAGACTCGCCAGATATTTGGACCCTGATGAAAAAATAGAAAAATATAATTTGCAATATTTGCGATATTTTTTAGATATTGAAATAGATGCTACTGCTCATGATGCTCTGGGAGATGTCTTGGTATTGGAAAAATTATATGGAAGGTTGAAGAAAAAAATAATTGAACAGGAAAATATAAATGAAATTGAAGCGGTAAAAAAAATGATAGAAATATCTTCCCATCCGTCGCTTTTCAAATCCATAAAATTCGGCAAATATAATGGCAAAAAGATAGATGAAATAATAAAAGTTGACCGGGGATATTTGGAGTGGCTTCTGGCGCAGAAAATAGAAAGCGACCAAATAGACGAGGATTGGATTTATACGTTAAAACATTATTTAGGAAAATAAAAACACATGGAAAATACTTTGATTATTATAATAGTGGTTCTGATTGCAAGCATTGTTGCTTATTTTTTGTTTGGAAAAAAGAAAGAAGATAACGCTAAAAATGATACAGGGTTAAATCTCATTTTAACCCAAATAAATGAACTATCAAGAACAGTAGACAGTAAAATTGGAGAATCGCATAAACAAGTGCGAGAAAGTTTGCAATTTCATTCTTCCGAATCAAACAAAATAATCAGAGATGTAACGGAAAAATTAACAAGATTAGATGAAACGAACAAACAAGTCATCTCCTTTGCTGACCAACTTCAGAACTTGCAAGATATTTTAAAAAATCCCAAACAACGCGGAATCTTGGGAGAATATTATTTGGAGACAGTTTTAAAAAATGTCCTTCCACCCGGAAGCTATCAGATGCAATATCCGTTCCCTGACGGAACAATTGTAGACGCAGTAGTATTTGTAAAAGATAAAATTATACCTGTCGATTCAAAATTTTCATTGGAAAATTACAACAAGATGGCTGAAGAAAGCAATGAAGCAGAAAAGAAAAAACTGGAGACAATTTTTGTAAATGATTTAAAAAATAGAATTGTAGAAACTGCAAAATACATCCAGCCTTCCAAGGGCACTACGGATTTTGCATTTATGTTTATCCCCCATGAAGCCATATATTATGACCTTTTGACAAACAAAGTCGGAGCTCTGGAAGAAAATGAAAATCTCATCCAGCGCGCTGCCGGAAAATATAAAGTCATCATTACTTCCCCTACTTCATTTCTAGCATATTTGCAAACTGTTCTGCAAGGATTGAAAGCTTTAAAAATAGAAGAATCCGCCAAAGAAATAATAAAGAAAGTGGAAGATTTGGGAAAACATTTAAAATCTTTTGATGAATATCACGACAAACTTGGCAATGCGTTGGGCACTGTCGTAAATCATTACAACGCTTCAAATAAAGAATTAAAAAAGATAGATAAAGATGTGCTTCGCATAGCCGGCACTTCGCCTGAACTTTCTACGCTCTCCATAGAAAAACCAAAGTTGGAAGAATAAGGGTTTTTATATGCTCTTTATTGACATTTAAATACCAAATACATATAATACCGGATGAGTACGCTGTTCTGTCCTTAGTTCACTGTTCTATTCTTTTTTACTGCTGGGAGGTAAAAAATGTCTGACAAATATAGGTTACTTCGAGACCAGAAAAGATTTGCACGTGAAGAGAAGAAGAGAAGAAGAAGGGAGAAGAAGAAGAGGAAATTAAGTTGGCTTTCTCAAGCACAACTAAAGCTTTCTTCTCAACCGAGAACGTCTTTTGCTTGAGAATGGCGCGGATCCCTTTTTTGGGGGGTCCGCGCCACTACTTTTTTATTGACATTTAAATATCAAATACATATAATATAAACTAACCCACATTTTTTGTTCTTTTTACTCACCATCTGTATATTTGGGAGGTGTATTATGATTAGAAATATTCTTGGGAAAGATGAAGAGCTGATACACGAGTATGGCTCACCTCAGCCCAAACCCAGGCCGAAGCCGAAGCCGAAACCCCCAACCCGGTGGTGAAGAGAGAGTTCTTTGAGTATTTGTGTTGTGTTGTGATGCAGGACTACTAGCTAGGTCCTGCATTTTTTTCTTTTTGATAAAATGTTATATTTTCTATATGGCCCCCTGCCAGCCCTCCTGTAAGTCGGGAGCAGGCTGGTATCGTATTAACTTAAATAATATGTATTCTGTTTATGTATTACAAAGTGAAAGAGATAATAAATTGTATTATGGTTTTACTAATAACCTAGAACGTAGAATCAAGGAACATAATAATGGGAAAGTTAGTTCAACAAAATCACGTATCCCATTTAAGTTGATTTATTTTGAAAATACAAATAATATTATTGAAGCCAGGAAACGTGAGAAATATTTTAAAAGTGGTTTTGGAAGAAAATATATAAAAAATAAATTGGCCCTATCGTCTAACGGCTAGGACGTATCCTTCTCAAGGATAAAATTCGGGTTCAATTCCCGGTAGGGTCACCAATACTTGACAAATGTATATCAAATAGTGTATAATACAGGACGTATAGTACAATAAAAGGAAAAGACTATGGACATACTCTGGAGAATATTTCTCTTGAGATTGTTGTGGGATGTAATTGACAGCCTCAGTGAACAACTGTTGGTGTCAATGACACCCGGAGAAATCTTCAGCGGCTATCTCTTCTTGGTAGTAGCCCTGATGATTTTCTTCTTATTGGCCGATAATCACTGGTCAATGAGAAAAGTATGGAAACTCATGTGAGTGGGAAAGAGGCGGGTGGGAGTTTCCGATGTGAAGCGCAGAGATATTCTTATTCTCTGCGCTTTTTTTATTCCTTCTTCAACCATTCTTCATCTTGACGAACAAGTTGATATTTATTTTCTTTATCTTGCAATATAGCTTCAACTGAACGCTCCATTCGCATACCCTGCGAACCTTTGATAAGTATAAAATCGTCTTTTTGAACTAAAGTTTTTAAGAACTCCCCTGCCTCATAAGAATTTAAGAATTCAAAAATGTTTTTTGTGTTCATCCCCACCTCAATCGCACCCTCTTTTATTTTTTTTGCCCTAGGACCGACTAGGACAAGTACATCTGTATTTTCTTTTGCAATTTTTCCCATGTTTTTGTGAGCTTCTTCCGTATGATGACCAAGCTCCAGCATATCGCCCAAGACAGCTATTCTCCTGGCAACGGCTTTAATTTCTCCCAGAGTTCTAAGCGCGGATTCGCAAGCAAAAGGAGAAGAATTATAACTATCATCTATTATAAAAGAATTATTTATTCCCTTGAGAAGACGCATGCGTCCGGGTGGAACATTATAATTTTTAAGTGAGTTTATTGCTGTCAGCATATTGAATTTCAAACCGGAAGAAAGCGCAAGGGCTCCCAGCGAAGCATAAATATGGTTTTTACCGAACACTCCCTCAATAACAACCGGTAAACTTTTTCCCGTTTCGTCTATCCTGAAAGTCAAACCTTCCGGCACTCCTTCATCGCTATATAAAATACTTTCACTTGAACCTTTTATATCTGAATCCTCTTTAAAGCCAAAAGTCATGACCCGATTCTTCGTCTTTAATTTCATTTCAGATATTGCTTCATCGTCATTATTTAATATCAAAAGTCCATCTTTTTTTAGAGTTTTTATAAGTCCGCTTTTTTCTTCCACAAGATGTTTATGCGAATCAAAAAATTCAATATGAGATGGCATGTTTCCTATACTCGTAATAATAACCGCATCTGACTTAAGCCATGAAGCAGTAAAACGCATATCACCTGGTTTCCCTACGCCCACTTCAAGCACAAGCCATTTGGGATATTTATGAGGCCAAATAAAAAGCCAAAGTCCTGTTAAAATATTCAAAAACCATAAATAAGGATTGTTCCATCCATTAGAGCATCCTAATATTGTAAGCGGTAGTCCTATTTCACTGTTATAACTTTTTTCACTTTTACGGACATAAGAAATATTGGAAATTACGGCATAAATCGCATCTTTTGTAGAAGTTTTTCCGACTGACCCCGTAATAGCGATAATCTTGGGTTTGTATTTCCAAAGCACAAGCCGTGATTCAATGCGTAATATGTGCGTTACTATTTTTTTAAAAGCTGTTTTCATCCCGTTAGAGATAGGAAATCTTTAGATTTCCGTCCCTCTTATAAATTATAATCTTTTAATAATTTTTATATTAATATTTATTTATTTTTATTATCTTTAACCATTTAATCTCTAACGGGATTCATGTCTATCAACGGTCTGGTGGGACTTCGTAATAATTAATCAAAAATTTCGTAATGCTTAAAAATGGGTCTGTCCAAGTTTGTGATGAATAAAGCACGTTTTTAGGATTGACTGCATAAAGAAAAATTATAAATTTCGGGTCGTAGGCAGGAAAATATCCAAAAAAAGAATGAATGTGTCTGTCTTTATAATAGCCCCCAGCTTCGCTATTCGCAACTTGCGCAGTACCGGTTTTTACCGCCACGTTATAATGTTCCAGTTTTATATTTCCTCCCTGAATCGCTTTGTCCATTACATTTACAAGCATGCGAGTAATCTCTGTTCCTGTTAACTCGGATATTTTTGCGCGTTTCGTTTCATATGTTATTTCTTTCTCTAAACCGTTATCATATCTTATTTTTTGTATGATATGCGGCACAACTAAGTTCCCGCCATTTGATAACGACGCCAATGCTCGTATTGTTTCAATCGGGGTTAAGGCAATTCCCTGTCCGAAAGCAGCGTTCGCATACTCAATATCACGAGGACTATTTATTAAATTGGATACCAAGCCGCTGGTTTCATTCGGTAAATCAATTCCTGTTTTTTCTTTTATGCCGTAAGAAAGCATATAGTCACGCATCTTCTCTTTGCCTAATTTTTTATAAACAAAAACCATACCGGTATTCAGAGATTGATTTAAAACTTCCTGCATATTTACAATTCCGCGACCTTTCTTGTCAAAATTAAATATTTCTTTATCTTCAACTATTACTGACCCCTTATCATCATATTTTGTATCAGCCGTAACCACACCCGCATCCAATGCCCCAGCCATAATCAAAGGTTTTATGACAGACCCAAATTCAAAGACATTTTCCACTAAAGGATTAGAAAAAATAGAAGCTGCTTTCACTTTAGAAAAATTATTGAGGTCAAAATCCGGTTTACTGCTAAGCGCATAAATGGAACCATCTTGTGGGTCCATGATTATTCCGCCAATGGAATCAGCTTGATATTTTTCTTTTACATTTTCTAAAGTTTTTTCCAAAAAACTCTGTGTTGAAGGTTCAATAGTCGTCACTATATCTCCTTGAGGTGATTCGTCGCTAAAAAAAGCTTTATTAATGTTGGAAAAAACTTCGGCAAAAAAATTTATATAAGGATTATTTTTATCTCTGGAAAGTTCATCGTTATATTGTCTTTCAAGACCATAACGTCCGCCGAGTTCATCACCCTTATACGCTACAAAACCTAAAGATTGTGATGCTAAATTATTACCGGGATAAAAACGCCATTTTTCTTTTTGAATAACTACGCCCGGAATTTTTAAAAGAGATATTGCATCCGCTTCCTCTTTTGAAAGACGATTTGCTATTTCTTCATGGGGGTCATTTTTCTTTCCAGCTTTTGCTGAAAAATCATCATAATCAAGAGCTACTATTTTGGATAACTCTAGATAAGCTGTTTCCTTGTCAATAATTTTACTGGTATTAATAACCACCTTGAATCCGGCAGTTTGCAGAGCAGCAGAAACAAGTTGATTATCTTTACGTGAAAAATAAATGGTTCCACGTTCAAAAATATCCGAAGATGGTGTAGAATATTGTCTGTCCGCTTTATCTGAATAAACATCACTATGCACAATTTGTACTAGAAAAAGTTTGCTTATTAGAATTAAAGCAAAAATTGAAATGCAAAAAAATATAATTCTGGTTCTGATAAGAAAGCTATATTTCATTTTTAGCAATATTTATACTGCCAAGAGTCTTGCGAGTTGCGAATTTTGTTTTTATTTCTTTGAAGCCAAGAGAATAGGCCAGATTCAAATCAACTTTTTGCGATATGGAAAAATATTCTAGCTCTAAGTTTCTAACTTCACCAGACAAAGTAAGGGAATATTTTTCCAGCGATTTGCGTTCTATAATATTAAAAACAGTATTTCCTAAAAGAAAAACATAAAAAAGCGCGAGCATTCCCAGCGTAAAAATCATAGTGTTTAAAATTTGGCTGTGAAAATTACCATTATTAATAATATTCACATTGCTTGCATAATTTTTTAGTTTTAAACTTACTTGTTTCATGGTTCGATTTTACTCACCATGACCCTGAGACTTTCTCGAATGGGTCATATGATTTTTTCTAAAATTCGCAATTTACCGCTTCTTGACCTAGGATTATTTTTTATTTCTTCTTCCTTTGCTATTATTGGTTTTTTATTTATTAATCTTGCCTTACCCTCTTTTTCCTTTTCCTTAAAAAATCTTTTAACAATTCTATCTTCCAAGCTGTGAAAAGAAATTACCGATATCCTTCCTCCTTTTCTTAAAACATTAAACCCTTTTTGAAGTCCGACTTGGAGCGCACCCAGCTCATCGTTTACTGCTATTCGTAATGCTTGAAAAGTTTTTGTGGCAAAGTGCAATCTTCCTCTTTTGTATGCTCCCGGCACGCTACCCTCGATAACTTTCACCAAATCCCATGTCGTCTCAATCTTGTTTTTTTTCCTTGTTTCTATTATTCCTTTCGCTATTCTTCTAGAAAATCTTTCTTCGCCATAGCCGTAAATAATATCCGCTAAACTTTTTTCGCTCCAATTATTTACTATGTCTATTGCTGTTAAATCTTCTGGAAGAGGATTTTCTTTCATCGTCATCAGCAAGGGCTCTTGCTTCATGAAGGAAAATCCTCGTCCGGAATTCTCTAGCTGGTCAGAACTCAAACCTAAGTCAAAAATAATACTATCAAAAAGTAGATTTGAAAGATTTAAGGCGTCGTGGGTTCCCTGTCCTATGTCTCCGAGGGCGAAGGCGCCGAAATCTTTTGAATTTACTTTTTGAAAAACTTCACCTATATCTCTAAAATTCGCATTTACAAAGAAAATCCTTTTTTCCAAACCCTTAAACTTATCCTTCGCTTTATCCCAAGCACTTTTATCTTGGTCAATCGCTATTATTTTCGCGTTAGGATACTTTTCCAAAATTTCTTTGCTGTGTCCTCCTCCGCCGAATGTGCTGTCAATTACCACAGACTTGTCTGGCAAATTCAAACCTTCTATTGTTTCATTTAAAAGAACAGTCCTGTGTACGCTTTCTTTCTTCATCTTATGCAGTCCCTTTACTTCCTAATTTTTCTGCTAATTGGTCCGCTTGTTTTTCAACCACTTCCCTGTATTGCATCCAAACTTTGTCATTCCAAATTTCAACTCTGTCTTCCACTCCGATTATGGCCGCCTTTCCTTGAAGTCCGATTCTATCTTTCAAAAAGTCCGGGATTAAAATTCTTCCAATAGTGTCCACTTCCACTTCAGCCGCTCGTCCGAACATAAATCTATTGAAACTTCTTTTATCCGCTTTAAGAAAAGAAAGGTCAGAATCCGAATCAGAAAGTCTTTTAGAAACTTTTTCCCATTCAGCAGTTGTGAAAATGAACAAGCATTGGTCTAGACCGGGTGTAATAATAATTTTCTTGCCAAGTTCCTTACGGAATTTTACCGGCAGAGAAATTCTATTCTTTATATCTATCGTATGTATGTATTCGCCGATGAGCATATTTTTTTAGAAAATTAGTTATTCACACTTTTCCCACCTTTTCCCACTTGGTATACATTGTAGACCACTGCTTCCCACAACGCAAAATGCCACCTGTGGATAACTCAGCTGGCATAAAAATTGACATTTTATAGAAAAAGTATAATAGTATTGATGGATCGTTCTTTTAAACTAATTTTGCTCTTCAGCGCTTCCAGGTGGGGGCTGGAGCAAAATTGGGTAATGAGAATAAGCAGGGGACGCGCTTTGTATGCTTTCCAATCCATATTGGTACATAGTGCCACTCTTGATTAATAACTATACTTGGTTTTCTCATTATGAAAGAACAAAGCCATCTCGCTTCGGTGAGATGGCCTTTTTTTGTATAATAGAGTTTTTTCGCTAGTTTACTTTTATTACATGCTTAAGAGCGTTGACGAAGTCGTACCTAGGCATAATTTAACATCGTTTTAGGATTTCTAAAAATTCTTCAACTGTACAGCTTAAGTTTCTAGTAGCTTTTTTATAATCTTCATTTGAATAAATTGTTCTTTTCTTATCATGTAAAGAATGAACGTTCCACATGCTATGAGGTACAGTGTCGGTACCTAAAAATACTTCAAAATGTACTGCACTTCCATTTTTATTAAAGATTTTAACTTCTCTAAAACCTTTAGTTTTTGCTAGAATTCCTACCGCTTTTATATAAGTGTTAAGCGGGTAGTTTAGCTTCTGCATAATAGTCAGGAGTTGATACGCTAAAATGTTTAGTAACGAGTTGTTGCATCAAACTCGGAGAAATATCATTCCATTTTTCTCTATCTTCTTCATCTGACAGAGGAACAGTAGCTAAATGAGAAGGATTATTATATCTTTTTAGTCCATTTTCATATTGCACAGTCATATCTTTTAAAACAGATAAAACTTTTTCCTTAGTTTCATCTTCATAAGTGATGTCATAAGGTTGTACAAACCCTCTATATAATCCGTTTTTTGATTTATATACTATATTCACAGCACTGCAATCTAATTTAGTTTTTTCTCTAATTAAGGTTGTCATATATTTTATTATACCATGAATGCTCATTTTAATAGACGAACTGTGCAAAACTATCTTACACACATAAGTGTTCCTTATACTACTTATTTTAGAGCAATTGTCAACAAACCTAATTATCTAATCCTTATTTAACTTATTTATTATCTCTATAAGTTTGGCCACGATAAGGGCAGAAACATAAATGGGAAATTGCTCCATTATTCCTTTTTCCATAAATATATAACCAAGAACTACTACTGCCATAGCCCACACCCAAGGATTTTTATTTAGTTTTTTCATATAGACAATTTTATCATAGATCTTGTTTTTTGTTAATTAATAATTATGTTGTGGTGGCATAGGTGTTGATAACTCAGTTGGCATAAAAATTGACATTTTGTAGAAATAGTATATATTGCAATAGATCGTTCTTTTGAGTTTTTCTTCACACTTACTGTTTACAGAAGACCGATTGATGTTTCGCCTTTCACTTCCAGCCTCCCTGTGGTGTTGGGCGAAAAGTAGATTCAAGATTCATCTCGTACCCCTATCGTGGGGCGAGGATAGTGAGGTCACCTAGATGTTTAGGTGGCCTCTTTTTTTTGTATAGTGGAGTTTTTTTATTCTAGATTTTGGGTTTCATTAACGGAAAAAATTGAGTCTCACGAAGAGGTTTATCAATCAAAAAAGCGAAAAATCTTTCCCCAAAGCCGAAACCGAAATTAGGCGGCATGCCATACTCAAGCATTTCCACAAATTCCATATCGGGCATCATGGCTTCTTCATCCCCTCCTTCAATTAATTTATTCTGTTCATCAAATCTTTTTTTCTGGTCAATCGGGTCATTGAGTTCTGCATGAGCTCTGCCAATCTCGCTTCCGGCAATAATAACCTGAAACATTTCGGTTTTTCTACTGTCTTTCGAGTTTTCTTTGGAAAGCGGAGCAACGAGCTTAGGATGATTTACGAGATATACCGGACCGGAAATATTTTTTCGACAATACTTCCAAAGAGAATCAGTCATTCTTTCTTTATTTTTTCCTTGAAATTCCACATTTAACTTTTTAAGAGCTTTCTCCATTTTTTCTTCCGAATCTTCCAAAACATCGACACCGGTTTGTTTTTTTACTTCTTCCACATAATCTATTTCTTTCCATTTATCGGCTAAATCAAACTTATGTCCCCTTGTCTCAAATTCGGTTTTTCCAAAAACTTCCTCTGCTATTTTTATATACAAATCTCTGACTAACTTTTTTCCTTCCTCTATGTTCATATAAGAAGCATAAAATTCCATGTTAGTGAATTCTTGCGTATGTTCTGGGCTTGAACCCTCATTTCTATAAACTCTGCCTATTTCAAAAGTTCTGGGAAATCCGGCAGCCATTAATCTTTTTTGCCATAATTCTCCAACTGATATTCTCATGTAAACATCCATATCAAAATCATTATGATGTGTTTTAAAAGGTTTTGCTTCCGCTCCGCCGGTCGTTACCTCAATTGTCGGAGTTTCAACTTCCAGAAAATTTTCTTTTCTCAAAAAATTACGGGTCGCATCCCAAAACTTCGCTTTCTTTTCAAAAAGATTTTTAATTTCAGGGTCCATTAAGATATCCAAATATCTTTTTCGAAACCTTTCTTCAACGTCCTGCAAACCATGCCACTTTTCGGGCAACGGTCTTAGACTTTTAGAAAGCATGCGCCAATCTTTCGCTTCCATTGTTTTCTCTCCCCTGTTGGTCGTAAAAAATGTTCCATGTATTTCCACAAAGTCTCCTATGTCCACCACTTCATTCCAAAAATCAAATTTTTTATCGCCGATAACATCTTTTTTAAGCAAACCCTGAAAGTGTCCTGTGCCATCGTTCAATGTTATAAAAACGATAGCGCCTTGTCCGCGAATAGACATTATTCTGCCGGCAATCCATTTAGCTTCTTTTTCCTTTTCTAAGTTATTAAAATTAACAACAGCATCATTGATAAATAAATCTCTTTTTGACTCCGCCGGATACGGATTCATGCCCTTGTCTTTCAAGAGTTTCAGCTTTTTTATTCTGGCTTCTCTAATTTCATCTATTGAGGACATTTTTATTTAAGACACATTTATAATTTTATAATTAACTATTCCATTGGGGGTTTTAAAAGAAATATTGTCGCCTTTTTTTCTTCCGAAAAGCGCTTCGCCAAAAGGAGACCTGTTGGAAATTTTTCCATGCGCCATATCGGCTTCTTCAGAACCTACAATTTGATATTTTTTTTCTTTATTTTCCCCCTCTTTCAGGACGACAACTTTTGAGCCGATTTCAACCTCTTCACCTCCACCCCCTGAGACAACTTGGGAAGATTGTAGAATTTGTTCTATTTTTGCAATACGCTCTTCAAGTTTACCCTGGTCTTCGCGAGTTTGATGATATTCCGCATTTTCAGACAAATCACCCAAGGATTTTGCGTACTCCAAATTTTCCAAAATTTCTTTTCTTTTTGGACCTTTTAATTCCTTTAATTCTTTCTCTAAAGCTTTTTCTTTTTCTTTCGTTATGTAATCGCCTGATTGTTTCATCCCGTTTAGAAATCATACTATCCATACATATACTCAAATATATAAAGATGTACAATAATTATTACTTAATAAAATCATCCCCGTTTTGTAAATTTCTAACGGGATTCATATCCAAATATTAGCTTTTTTTTGCAAAAAAGTCCACTATATGATAATCTATTTCAATACTTGTCCCGTTAGAAAATTATGGGAAAGTAATTAAATAACTGAAGTATTATTAATTAATTTTTTAATGGGATGGCAAAAACAGTAATTGAAGTAAATAAAAACTCAAATGAGAATAACGCAAGCGTATTGCGCCGTTTTTCCCGCAGAATTCAGGAATCAAATATAATTCAAAAGATAAAAGGTTCTCGTTATAATAAAAGAAAAGAATCAAAACTTAAAGTTAAAAAAAGCACCCTAAAACATTTAGAGCGAAGAAAAGAAATAGAAAAGCTTCGCAAACTCGGTAAAATAAAATAAAATGGAATTTGAGAAAGTAAAGCAAGATATATTAGGCAAAGAATATTCTTTGTCTATTGCTTATGTAAGTGAAAAAAAATCCAGAGAAATAAACAAGAAATACAGGAATATAGACAAACCCACTAACGTGCTTTCTTTTGCTTTGCGTAAAAACATGGGCGAACTTATTTTATGCAAAAGCGTAATTAAAAAAGAATTAAAAAAATTTGATAGAACTTTTGAGCAATTATTGGGCTTTTTAGTTATCCACGGAATGCTTCATTTGAAAGGAATGCAACATAGTAGTAGAATGGAGGTAGCGGAAGACAAGTATGATCAGAAATATTTCTATAGGAATAGACATAGGGTCCACCACAACAAGAGTCATCGTGGGGGAATTTTTAAAAGGAGAAAAAAATCCTAAAATTATTGGCGTAGGAGAAAGTGAAACAAAAGGCATTCGACATGGATATGTCGTCAATATACCTCTCGCGGTAATTTCATTAAAAAATGCGGTTTCCATAGCTGAAAAAAGTTCAGGAATAAGAATCAAGCGCGCTTTTATTTCAATCGGCGGAGTAACTCTGCGCGGAGATATAAGCAGCGGTATAGGAATCATTTCCAAAGCTGACGGAGAAGTAACCACTTTAGACATAAATAAGGCGCTACAAGACTGCGAAGATAATTTAAATTTAAATAATAAAAAAGTAATAAAGGTATCCCCCATTTCTTTTAAACTTGACGGCAAAGAAATATTAGGACGACCGGAAGGCATGCGAGGAACCAAACTCGAAATTAAAGCTCTTTTTACAACTTGCTCTCTTTCGCATTTTGAAGATTTATTGGAAGTCGTAACTTCAGCTGAAATAGAACCCATAGATATTATCGCTTCCGCCGAAGCAGGAAGCCATATTGCATTATCTGAAAAGCAGAAAATGGTGGGAGGGGCGTTAGTCAATATCGGGTCTGAAACAGTATCGCTTTCTGTCTTTGAAAATGGAATGCTTGTGTCACTTCATACATTTTCTATTGGCGGCGCTGATATCACAAATGATATCGCCTTGGGAATGAAGATTTCACTCGAAAATGCGGAGCGTTTTAAGCTTGGAAATGTCACGGAAGATTTTTCAAAGAAAAAATTGGATGAAATTGTGGAAGCACGCCTTTTTGACATCTTTGAGTTAATAGAAAATTATTTGAAAAAAATAAAAAGAAATGAATTGTTGCCAGCAGGTATTGTATTTATCGGAGGAAGCGCAAATATTCCTCTGCTTGAAGAATTTTCAAAATCCGCTCTCAAGCTTCCTTCCAGAGTGGGCACAACTGAAATTTTTGGCAGCATAAAAACCAAACTTCGCGATTCTTCTTGGTTTACTGTTCTTGGTCTTATAGTATCCGATGACGATAATAATTTTTATTCCAAGAGTTTATTTAAAAGTTTTTTCAAAAATCTAAAAAACATATTAAGGTCAAATATAAAGCAATTGATGCCATAGATTAGGTTCTAATTTACAGATTTTAGTAAGAATAAAAAACTTTGCTTTTTTTAATTTTCTGCTATTATAGAAAGTATATAAATTAAACGAATTTTATTAGCAGATAATATATCCCGCCACAATGGGATAAATAAGGATATATGCCTAAATTAAACCCCGCAATAGAAAGTTTCGCTCGTATTATGGTCATCGGAATAGGAGGGTCCGGAAAGAATGCCGTCAACCATATGATCAACTCCAGAGTTAAAGGCGTATCATTTATTTGCATGAATACCGATACGCAAGACCTTCATCATTCTCTCGCTGAGAAAAAAATCCATATCGGAAAAAATCTTACTAAGGGCCTCGGCGCCGGAATGAATCCGGAAATTGGAAAGAAAGCCGCTGAAGAAACAAAATCAGAAATTCAAGATACTATCAAGGGAGCTGATATGGTTTTCATTGCTTGCGGAATGGGCGGAGGCACCGGCACAGGCGCGGCCCCTATCGTTGCTCGAGCAGCAAAAGAACAAGGAATACTTACTGTAGCTGTTGTTACTAAACCTTTTTTCTTTGAAGGTAATCATCGAATGAAAATCGCCGAGAAAGGAATTGAAGATTTAGCGAAAGAAGTGGACGCTATCATTATTATTCCAAATGATAAATTAATACAATTAGCCGATAAAAATACAAATTTCAAAGATGCTTTCGCAAGTTGCGATAATGTCTTACGTCAAGCAGTAGAGGGTATTTCGGACCTTATTACTACTCCCGGTATTATAAATGTTGATTTTGCCGATATTAGAGCTATTATGTCGGATGCCGGAAGCGCTCTTATGGGTATAGGATTAGCGTCCGGAGACGGCCGTTCTTCAAAAGCAGCACTTCAAGCTATTAATTCCCCTCTCTTGGAAGTTTCAATCAATGGAGCTAAGGGAGTACTCTTCGCTATCTCCGGTGGAGATGATATAACTATTCATGAGATACAAGAAGCGGCAAAAATAATTACGGAATCCATAGATAAGGACGCAAAAGTAATTTTTGGTACAATCAGAGATGAAAAATTAAAGAAGGGTGAATTGAAAGTCACTGTCATAGCCTGCAGTTTCTCCAATGATGCTCCCCGCAAAAATCTTTTTAGTGGAACTTCCATTTTAAGCCAAACATTATTAAAAGAAGAAAATGCGGAGAAAGCTAAAAAAGAAATACATAACACTATCCAAAATTCAAATTCAAGTAATAATGATTTTTTAAAGAAAACAGAAAAGAAAGGAAGCGCTGAAGAAATAATTATAGAAGATGATACCGAAGACTGGAGTGCTATTCCAGCATTTTTACGACGCAAGAAAAATTAGCTTTCATTCCTTAAAATTTTTCACTCCTGCGCCCTTCTTTGGGCGCGTTAAGGGGAACAAAGCGGGACCCTCGGAGATAAAAAATTTTAAGGAATTTTGCTAATATGATATAATACCGCCATGCTATATGATTTAATAATTATTGGAGGAGGACCTGCAGGTGCGGCGGCGGCTGTGTATGCCTCTCGCAAAAGACTAAAAACCTTATTCATAACCAAAGAATGGGGCGGGCAATCTGTCGTGTCTGAAGAAATTTTTAACTGGATTGGCACCACTTCTATTTCCGGGGCGGAACTTGCTAATAATTTTAAAAAACATGTTTTGGCAAATGCCGGAGAAAGTTTGGAAGTCAAAGAAGGAAATATTGTTAATTCAATAATAGACGTCGGACGTCTAGAATCCGGACGTCCGACGTCCGAATTTAAAGTAAAAACTGACAGTAAAGAGGAATTTCTGACAAAGACAGTTTTAATAACCACAGGCAGTGGACGCAAACAATTGGAAGCAAAAAATGCGGATAAGCTGGAACACAAAGGTCTTACTTACTGCGCAACTTGCGATGGTCCCCTTTTTGCCGATGCGGATGTTGTTGTCGTCGGCGGAGGCAATGCTGCTTTTGAAAGCGCCGCCCAGCTTCTCGCCTATTGTAAGTCTGTGACCTTGTTACATCGAAGCGAAACATTCCGCGCCGATGAAATTACAGTTGAAAAAGTTTTAAAAAATCCAAAAATAAAAGCGGTAAAAAATGTTGATATTTTGGAAATAAAAGGCGACAAATTTGTAGAAGGAATAGTTTACAAAGACAAGGCCACTGGTAAAGAAACAGAATTAAAAGTATCGGGCATTTTTGTTGAAATTGGGCAAATTCCAAATACTGGTTTTGCTAAAGACCTTACTGCATTAGACCAAATAGGACGCATAAAAATAAATCCGTTAAATCAAAAAACATCAGTTTCGGGCGTTTGGGCTGCGGGAGATTGCACTGATGTTTTATATCATCAAAACAATATCGCTGCCGGTGATGCAGTTCGCGCGCTTGAAGATATATATTTATATATTCATACCCGGTAGTGAGACTTTGACTTGTTATGTTCTATATTTATTGTTTACAAAGTGAAAAAGAGAAAGAAGAATTATATTTTGGTTTTACAAATGACCTTAAAAATCGTCTAAAAGAACATAACTCTGGGCACAACTTTTCTACAAAAAGATATATGCCTTGGAAACTAATATATTATGAAGCCTGTTTGTTAGAAAGTGATGCACGAAGACGAGAAAAATATCTAAAAACAAATATGGGAAGAAGAATGTTAAAAAGAAGATTAAAAGATTATATAAAAGTTGTGTCCTAGTCAAAGCTCTACTACCGGGCATACTAAATAAAATATTGACAAATACTGTCTAAATGCTATAATTATTTAAGAAGAAGTTCCCTGAAATTTCTAGGAGAAAGAAGATGAAAAAGAAAAGTTCTTCCTTTGAAATTACCAAAGATGGAATGGTAATTTCTCCGAACGGTGCCCCAATGAGCAAGATTTTTTTTGCTTACTTGAAGGTGAAGGCAAGTACTATTGTATTTGTCATAGTAATGGCAGTTTTGTTTGTCTGCTACATTGGAGCAGGTTATGTTACTCTCTTCTCAACCTTTAGCACTATGGGGATGGGAGTATTTGTATTACTTTCTATCATTCTCTTTTGGTCTTTGAATAAAAGACCAAAAAAAACCTGAAAGGAGGTGTTATTTGAAAAAAGAAAAGGTAGTTGCATTCTTTCGCTTTTCTGTTTTGGGAGGTATAGGAACTCTTGCAGGGCTCGCAATCTTATACTTCTTAACAGATTTGTTGGGTATGTGGTATATAGCTTCTTCCTCACTGGGAGAGGTTGCGAATTTCTTCATAAGCTTCAACGTCCATAAGTATCAAACGTTTAAGAATGGAAAAGGAGAAAAAACAAAACAAGAATTGGCTCTATATTTGATAATCATCCTGATTTATCTGGGGATAAATATAGTGCTGATGTATTTGTTCACAGATATATGTGACATACAGTATCTGATTTCAAAAATCATGATACTGGGAATTCTCTCTTATCCATATTATCTGGCAACAAAGAAAGTGTTTCCCAAAAAACCCGGCCACACATGAAAATGTATCGCCGGGTTTTTCTTTTGCCTATTAAAGAGTTTTAGATATTTTAATCATACTTTTGATATAATAGAAATATGACTTTTAATATTCTTCATTTAAATGTAGAGAGAAGTAAACATATTGAAACAGTAATTAAATTACTTAAAGAAAAAAATCCGCATATTGTCTGTCTTGCTGAAGCTATGCATAAAGATGTGCAGAAGATTTCTTTAGAATTAGGATATGAATTTTCCTTTGCGCCATTAGTTTTATTTAAAGATGGTTTGGAGAGCGACCAAGAAGGCTCGGTAATTTTATCAAAACATCCGATATTAAAAACAAAAAAATATTATTATAATGATAAAGCTCTTGGAAAGATACCCAGCTCTACCATAGAAGAAGATAATCTGACTGTAAAAAGCGGTAAAAGACCGGAAAATAGATTTCTGGAAAACTACACGCTTTTGACTGCTTTGATTAAATTAAATGAAAAGCAAACTGTAACAATCTCCACAACTCACTTCCCTGTCACTGACCATACTACTCCGGGATATAAAGACCATAATATAAAAAGTTTGCAAAATGTGGACGATATGGAACGTTCTGTCGCTTATTTAGAGAGACTTATAAATATAATTCGCTCACTAACCGAACCTGTAGTTTTCACTGCTGACTTAAATAATCCCCGGGGAGAATATTTTTATGATTCTTTGGCTCGTGTGACCCTACCGGGAATCGAACCCGAATTGCCGGCTTGAAAAGCCGATGTCCTAACCGTTAGACGATAGGGCCAATCTGCTTATATTATATTATTTTT
>C687J35174_10002237_pt1 | contig 27471 bp, 25 predicted proteins | sample RifCSPhighO2_01_FD_35174 | JGI IMG/M metagenome (IMG submission 35174) | reverse complement strand
ATGAACGCATTATCTATCCCGCTCACCTTCCCAGAACTCCTGCTGCGCACTGTATACGTGTATTTTCCCAGCGTTGGCATTTCCCGCCTGCCTTGGGCATTGATGATCTCATGCATCTTCCGTAATGCTTTTCCGGATTCCAGCAGCTGCTGCGCTTTCTTCTTTCCCATGCCTTTTTTGTACGTGCCCGTCATTTCCAGCAGCAAGCCCGCCATCATCAACGATTTCTCGCGCAGATCGCGGGGGGCAGCAGGATCATTGTTGAGAATGGAAAGAACGTCCTGCGTTTCCAGCAACGGGCCAACGCCATAGCCGATGGGCTGCGAGCCGTCCGTAATGATGACCTTGACGTTCATATGCAGCTTCCTGCCGACAATCTCAAACATCTTTTTCAGATGCAGGGCTTCTTTTCGGGTAGCTGCTTTCGTGTTCTTCCCCATAGGGATGTCGATCAAGACGTGCTTCGCACGGATGGAATACTTTTTGGCCATAACCGAAGCAAGCAGCTGCCCTTCCGCATCGATGGAGAGAGGGTGCTCTACCTCGATAATTTTGTCGTCTGCTGGCGCTAAAGCCATCGAGCCTCCGTGTACCATGCAGCCGCCGGTTCTGCTGACAATGCTTTTAATCTTCTTCTCAGATAACTCAACGGTAGCCAGACATTCCATGGTGTCAGCAGTCCCTGCCGGTGAAGTGATAGCCCGCGAACTCGTCTTGGGCATCGTAAATCCGGCAGCTGCAATGATCGGCACCACGACCATTGTCGTGCGGTTTCCCGGAACTCCGCCGATGGAATGCTTATCTAAAGTTATGCCGGGGAACTGCAGCTGCTTCCCCGTCTCTACCATAGCTTTGGTCAAGTGCACGATTTCGTCTATGGACATGCCTCGCGTGAAACTGGCCGCTACAAAATAGGTCTTTTCGATATCGCTCAGGCGGTCGTGCGTAATATCATCAGTAATATGCAGCAGCTCCGTATACGTTAACGGCTGCCCGTACAGCTTCTTGCGGATATGGGCAACGGATTCTGGCTTGCCCGTCAGCTTAATGGTAACCTCATGCCCCTGCTTGACCCCTAAAGCATCCAACACTTCCTCGAAGAGGCCTATTTTCCCTTCGGGGACTGCTTTTCTGCTCTCAGAAATATCCAGAATACAGACGACGTCTTTCTTTCTATCCTGAACCAGCAAGCGGTCTGCAGAATGCAAATCCAGTTTCTTGGCATCTTTCTGGTTGAGAATCGCCACCATCGGCCCGCCAGTAGCAATATCCATATCTTTGACAATGAATTTCACAAAAGCACCTCTTTACGGAATGATTAACAGAAAGAGTTTCCGGGTTTATATAGGTTTTTGTGAGGAGCAGTTACATTTTCTCAGAACAATTATAAACTCCAATTCCATCCAACTGCTCATGGCTCGTATCATCGTCTTTCGAGACTATGAAACCGCGGAGAAAGAGCTGGAAAGCACTCTTGAAAGAAATCGCGAGGGTATCGGAGCGTTGGAAAGCATTTCGCTTGCCGAACAAGAAGAAGCAGTCTTTGACAATCCCCCTGCTGAGCTGGGGAAGGAGCTCACGCTCTGCATCGAGCTGTATCGATTTGTTGATGCGTATACGCTCGACGGAGGGATTCTCCGCCTCGCGGAAACTCTCGACATTAAGCCATATCCTTCGCTGGAAGAGCTGGCTCACGGCACGCGGGAATTACTGCACCATCATTTCTTCCCAGAATGGCAACAGGCAGGGGCAATCATCATCCAGCCTTTCTTCTATACGCTCGAGCAGTACGAAAGCCCCTCCAAAGACATGAATGAAGCAGAAAGAGAGGAACTTCGCGAAAAAGCCAAGCTCTTTCCTCCGAACCTAGCTCGGGAGCTGCTTCCTTTTCTCGAAGAGCTTTTTGAACAAAAGCCCGTTGTCCGGGGATTAACTGCGGAAGAGCGGAAAGAGTTCATACGCGTCTATGATACGCTGCAGCAACAAGAAAGTAACTGAGGGAAGAGATATTCTTTTACTATCCTGACTGGTCGTTTATCCTTGCACACCAATGCTCTGAGCCTCTTCCAATTCTTCCAGCGAATTCACCCCTTGGATCTCGTGGGGATCATCGACGATGACCGTGCCCACATGCTTTCCTTCCTGAACAGCAATTTCCACAATATCCGTCAGATAATATTCCCCCTGCTGGTTCTTCGGAACAAGCTGCTGCAACGCCGTCCGCAAAAAGCTGCTCTGCACCTGCATTATCCCCGAATTTATCTCTTTTATCTGCAATTCTTCGGGACTGGCATCTTTCACTTCACGTATAGCCAAGATATTTCTTTCTTTATCTTTCAGAATCCGGCCGTACCACTTCGGATCATCTAAGACAGCCGTTAAAAGTGTCAGGGTATTTTTCGCCGTTTCATGCACGACGCGCAGATGCTGCAAGGTTGCCAAAGAGAGGCAGGGAACATCGCCATAGAGAATAAGAACGTCATCCTCTTCTTTTTCCAAAAGTGGCAAAGCCATCAACACGGCATGGCCGGTGCCCAGCTGCTCCCGCTGCCAGGCAAATTGCACGCCCGGAACGTGCTGCAGCGCTTCCCGAACGGCTTCGCCCTGATAGCCCAGCACCACGATCAGCTGCCCTACGCCCAACATTTTCGCTTTCTCGACGACATGAACGACTAAAGGTTTATGGCCGATGCAATGCAGCAGCTTTGTTTTTTCTGACAAAAATCTGATGCCTTTTCCCGCGGCGAGGATGATGGCCTTCATGGCCGTCCCTCCGATGAAAAAATGGTGTGCAACTCGGTAAAGCAGCTGATTTCAGCATCCGGAACTTCCAGGCCATTCTGCGGCTTTCGTTCACGATGCTTGCCATGGCGCAGCCGGATAGTTTTCAGGCCCAGCTCATTGCCAAAGCGGATTTCCGCATCCAGGCGATCGCCAACCACCCAGCATTTCTGGGGATGATACTTTGCGAGCACTTGCCGGAAACGGGACTTTTTTTCTTCGACGGTCTGGCAGATAATAATGTCGTCGAAAAAACGCCTCACTCCCAGAATAGTGATCTTCTGCTGCTGCAATCCCGGCACCGTTTCCTTTGTCACCAGCGCTTTCTTTCCAGGAAAAGAAGCCAGAAATGAAAGAACGCCGGGAAACGGAACCACCTGCTGCACATCCTCCTGCTCATGGCCGGCACGCATCTGGGACGAGCAGTCGAACAGCGTATCATCGAGATCAAAAATAATTAATTGGTTTGCACGGAGAAACTTTTTAGCTGGCATGGACAATCCCCATAATTACATCCGCCAGTTTCTGCGGATCGTGGCGAATCAGGTTCCGCTTGAGAATATCGCCTTTTTGCAATTCTTTCAGCCCATTGTGAAGCAAGGGCGCAGGAATAACCCGAGCATCCCGTTCCAGATCATTTGTCACCAGCTCGCCTTCTTCGGCATAGCGCTCAATGAGCTCCTTCGGCGGAAGGCTGTTATTCACGATGATATTATCAAAGATATCTTTGCCGGTGAATTTCACAATTTCACGTAAGTGATCGCTAACTTTGAATCCCGTCGTTTGCCCGCGGCGGTTCATTAAGTTGAGCACAAACACTTTTTTTGCCTGGGTTTCCCGCAAGGCTTTGCTTACCCCTTCAACGAGCAGGCTGGGAATCAAAGAAGTATGCAAGCCGCCCGGGCCAAAGATGACGACGTCCGCGTTCATGATCTCATCAATCGCTCGCTTATTGACAACCGGCTGCGGCTCCAGAAAAATGCTGCTATAGCCTTTCTCAATCTCTTCCGATTTGTAAATCTGCCCTTCGCCTTCCAGCACCTTGCCATTCTTAAGGATCATCTTCAGCCGGACTTCATGCGTGGTGATGGGAATGACTTTTCCTTTGATGGAGAGAATCCTCCCGGCTTCTTCAACAGCTTTTTCAAAACTGCCCGTGACTTTTTCTAGCGCTGAGAGCAGCAGGTTGCCAAAGCTATGCCCGCCTAGGCCGCCGGTTTCAAAGCGGTAATTCATCAGGCTGCGCATCAGGCGGCTGGAATCGGAAAGAGCAACTAAACATTGCCGCACGTCGCCGGGCGGCAAAACGCCCAGCTCATCGCGAAGAATTCCGGTGCTGCCCCCATCATCGGCCATGGATACGATAGCGCTTAAATCGACCGGATGATGCTTCAAGCCGCTCAGCACCACGAAATTGCCCGTTCCACCACCGATAACCACGACTTTTTTCATGCGATAGAGAAAAGGAGAAAGAGCTCGCTTTTAAGGGTTGTGAAAAGGGAAGAGAAAGAAACTGGTAATCAGTCGTCGTATTCGAGCATGCCGAAACGTTCAGTTCCGTCTCCATCCGCATCCCCAGAAGAAGCCAGAGCTCTTTGTTTTCGTTCAAACGCTTTGACTACCTCTTGTGCTTGCCGGGCATCGGTTAGCCTTTCCGCCACAGACGCGGAAGAGGAAAGAAGCTCTTGGACCGCCAGCTCCAGGCGTTGATCGGGATGACTGGTAAGATAGTCTTCGACAACATCAGGATGATCTTGCAAGTACTTTCTAATGAGTTGAGGAGACAGGGTTTCTTCAGGCGGCGTGGGAGATGTTTTTCTTTTCAGGTTTGCTTTACCAGATTTTTTCGCGCCGACGGGATTACACCCGCGAGAAACCCTGAGGTAGTTGCCGCTATCGAACCCGTAGTTGAAGTAGCTAAGACCCACAGGCCGGATAAGCCCGTCAGGAGGAAGATAAAGCTGTGGTTTGCCACTATCCCGTATTTCCGGCGGCAGCTGCCGAAAAGGCCGGCCATACATCGCGGCAACTAATTCAGGGCTGAAGCGAACGAGATCAATAGGGGTGCTGGAGGGAATACTGGCAGCAAGCGGAAAGTTTCTTTTCTCACTGCACGTAAAATTCTTCGGGGTATACCGAGAGCCGTCCCACACCAAGCCTTGCGGATCGAAATAGACTATCAGCGTATTGCCTTTTCTCTTTATAGCAGCGCTGAGCCATTCGCCAAAACTGCTCGACATATCATTAGCAACCGCTCTTTGCTGTCCCGTTAGCTTTCCTTCCAGATTTGCAATCTGCAAGCTGAACGCTTCTGCAGGGCGGGGATGGCGCTCATAGCCAGCGTTTCGCAAGCGCTCTAAGCTGTTGTCATAAGTGAGCAAATCTTTTCCCGAGTATTCAGGTTCCGGATGCGCAAGAGGCTCGAAGCAAATGTCTTCGAAACGTACTGAATCTCTTTCCATATCTGCCATTACTCTCCCCCTCAACGAGGCAAACTTCCCCTCAAAAACCAGAACTCTTCACTCCTCCGTAAAGTCCTCAATCTTCTCTTTCATCTCTTCGCCTGCGGGAAGCACTCCCCTCTTGCGCAGCAATTCCCGCGTCAGCAGATAGAACAGCAAGCCCACCGATTTCTTGCCTTTGTTATTGCAGGGAACAACCAAATCCACGTTGTTGGATTGGTTGTTGGTGTCACAGAAGGCTACGATAGGAACGCCGATCTTCAGCGCATCATTGACGGCATTCTTGTCCGTCCAGGGATCGCAGACGACGACCACTTTTGGCTCCGTAAACGTTTCCAGATGCGGATTGGTCAAAATGCCGGGCGGATATCGGCCGATAATGGCGCGCATGCCCGTCAAGCGCTGCACCTGCCGCAAGGCTTTCCAGGCGTTTTCCCGGCGGCTGACAATGAAAATATCCTTCGGCTCGTAGTGCGCCAGAAAGTTCACGGCAATGCGAATGCGCTCGTCAATTTTCTTGAGATTCAGAACGCTCAGGCCATCAGGGCGGGTTTTATAGATAAAATCCGCCATGTACTTCGTCTTGAATTTGGTCCCAATATGAATCCCACTTTTCAGGTACTCATTGGTATCAATCAATAAATTTTCCTGTTCGTTCATAGTATTCCCTCTCGCACACAAACAAGAATTCATCTTGTCTGCGGTATTTTTCGCCTCACGCAGCACTGTCCGCTTCCAGAGAAACGAACGTCGGCTTTACCAGTCTATTTTAGCTCGTTCTTTATAAATATTTTGAAGAAAAACATCAACAATCGCAAACCGTTTCCAAGCCGCTTTCGGCAGTGCTTCTTTCTGGAGAAGCAGATGCTTCCTCTTTCTTCAGTGCGGGATGATTCCCCTCATACGCAAGCGTCGAATGGAGAATGTAACCATTATTGAACAGGCGAATCTCCGGGTCTTCGCTGCGAAGAGTAAAAACAAAGAGCTTGGGCTCGACTGCAGAGAGAGGAATTGCTGCCGCATGCCGGCTTCCGGCGCGGCGCGTGGTTCTCAAGTGATTATACGTGTCAAAAGCATGCGCATACTCTGGCTGTTTAATAATTTCATCCCGATTGTTGAGATACATTAACCGACCGCTATGCAGAAGTTTTCCCTGCGAAGAGATGAGAATAGCCCCATCTTCCTCCATTGCTTTTTCAAGCAAAGAACCCGCTTTCGGATCAGAGACTTCCCGTGAATCATCAGCAAAGAAATCATGACCGATGAGCCCGCGAAAATAGCGATCCTGCGCTTCTCCACAACCGACAATGGCACACAAGCCATGGAGCTTATACGTCCGCTGCTGCTGCTCTGCCCGAGAAAGCTCTTGCTGCCGCATCACATCCAGATGATCATAGACCGTGAGAAGTACCGATGCTTCAGAGTATGACGCAACGGCCGCAGCAAAACGCTCCCGCTCTTCGGCAAAATTGTACGTCTTATCTGAAGATACAGTCACCTTTTTTCACCACCAGTATACTCTTATTGACAAATAGTGTAAAGAGCTCATGGAAATATATAAACATTGCGATTTTCTCTATGCTGAACGAAAAAGGAGGCAATTATTCGCTTTTTTTAAACATATAAAGCAATTTTTCCTAGTTAAATATGTTAAGAATGAATAATTTTCGTCATTTTCACTCTCTAAAAAGAATAAAATCCCCAGTATCAGCTTTTCTTCTCCTCAATGCCCTTTTCCACAATGCGAAAAGCTACTTCCCCGCCTTCCGGCAAAGAGCGGTGCTTCCGTAACACGATCTTCCGGCAGGAAGCAAACCGCTGCAATTCCAGCAGGCATTTCGAACCGTATTTCAAGAGATCGCCGCCGACCATTTTTATCGTTTCCCGATCATCAAACGCCGAATACACCTGCGTCGTCAGCAGCACCGGAATCTTGCTGCGGCGGGCAATCTCGACGAGGATGCCCAGCTGCTTTCCTAACGCGGAATTCACGTCGTACACGTCCTCGCTCTGCCCTAATTCCAGGCGATACAGCATCGAAATTGAATCGACGATAATAAGGCCGAGATGCTCCGTCACCAGGCTCGGCAATTGCTGCAGCACGGCTTTCTGTTCAGTGAAAGTCAACGGCGTGAAAAACAGCATTTTCTGCAAATCAACAGCAGGATCAATTTGCCGAATCCGCTCGACGGCAATGCCCCCTTCCGTATCGACAAAGAGCACTTTCTTGCCATCATGAACACAGCGAACTGCAGCCAGCAAACAGAGGTTCGTTTTGCCGCTTCCTGAAGGGCCGTAAATAGTCGTTACGACGTCCGAATCGTAGCCCCCTTGCAAAAAAGCATCGAAAAATGCAGCTCCCGTAGAAATTTTATTCATAGGAAAAACAGCGGCTTCCCCTATAAAAGGCTTCTGCACATATTTATAAAAAAGAAGATTTTCTTATGAGTGCATGGACAAAAAAGCTGCAGTATGGCTTGCTCTTATTGTTTTGGGCACTTTGGCTATCCGTTTACTCTTCGCTTTCAGCACGCCAGCATTTACGTACGACTCGTACTTCCATCTCCGGCAGGTGGAAGCCATAACAGAAACCGGCTTCCCCCGCTTCCAGGGAGAACTTTCTTATGGGGGGAGGGACATTCGCTTCCTGCCATCTTTCCATTACGTTGCAGCGTTCTTCACGCTCTTTCTCCCTTTGGAATTAGTCGGAAAGCTTCTGCCTAACGTACTTTTATCACTCCTCCCTGTGGTTGTTTATCTCATCACCCGAGAGATAACTCCTTCCACCGCAGGCAGTCTCCTCGCAGCTTTCATGAGTGGCTTCCTTCCCGTACTCTTTTCCCCCAACGCTTTCTCGGTAAACAGCCTCTTCCTTCCCCTCGTCGCCCTGGCCATCTATGCGTTCTTAAGGATTCAGGAAAAAAAATTCCTCACGCTCTATCTCATCGCTTTTCTCTTCTTATCCGTGACCAGTTCCGCAACGGTGCTCTTGCTCATCGGCTTTGGCATTTACCTGCTGCTCTCCGCAATTGAACATCGGAAACCGAATAGAGCAGAAATAGAAGTGGGGGTATTCTCCCTCTTTTTCTTTCTCTGGGTGCAATTTCTTTTTTTCAAGAATATGCTTCTGGAAGAGGGGCTGGGATTTGTCTGGCAAAACGTGCCGCCGCAGATTGTGCAGCAATACTTTCCGCAACTTTCCCTTTTCCAGTCCATCGTTCTGGTGGGGATAATCCCTTTCCTTTCCGGCATTGTGATAACCTTCAAATCCCTCTTCCAGGCAAAAAATAAAAAAATATTCTTTTTGGTCAGCTTCGTCATTGCGACGACGCTCCTTTCCTGGCTCCGGCTTATCCGCTTCACGGTAGCGCTCGCTTTTTTTGGCATCATCCTGGGGGTGCTCTTTGCCCTCTTTTACGATGAGACCAAGCGGTACGTGCTCAAAACAAAACTGGCCCGCTTTTCTTCCCTGCTCCCTTGGGGAGCGCTGCTGCTCTTGATATTCTCGAGCGGCTTTCCAGCCATCGCTGCAGCCAGCCAGCAAGACCTGCCAACGGAACAAGAGATCAAGGCTTTTCGCTGGCTTCACGATAACACGCCAGAAAACAGCACCGTCGCAGCGCTCTTAGAAGAAGGGCATCTCATCACGTATTATGGAAAAAGAAAAAATGTCATGGACGACCAATTTGCGCGCATTCCTGATATCGAAAAGCGCTTTCGAGATCTTCAGGCACTCTACACGACAGCATTTCAGACGCAAGCCCTGGACATTCTGGGAGCCTATGGGGTAGACTATCTCATCGTGACGCCTCGGGCAAGAGAAAAATATTCCTCACCGAAATATCTCACCTCCCCCTGCTTTCAGCGCGTGTATAAAGATGAGACAAAAATTTACCGCGTCCGCTGCTCGTTAGAAGAAACACCGGAACTAAAGAGTAACTGAAAAACATGAAAACAACAACCCAAAAATGGCTTTATCAGGGTATCGAGCGGCCGCAGTGGTGCTTGCTGTTGCTCTTGCTCATTGTTCTGGGTATGCCTTTTTTGCAGAATAGCAGCCAGCAGCGGCCCGTGCTGCTCGGAGAAGAGAGCTACTATCATTTGGCACAATCCCAAGAACTGCAAGGCAGAAACTTTTACTACGCGGGCCTGCACGTGCTCGATTCATTCGTCTATAACCGGGGCTTCTTTGTCCTTACGCTTGTAATGGCCGTTGCTTCGCTGCTGCTCTTCCTGGCCATTGCCAAAAAGCTCGCTTTCCCAAAAGAGCTCACGTTTCTCTTTCTCTTATTCCTGCTCATCTCTCCTGCGTTCATTTTTACATTTAGCTCGCTCTCCGGAGCAGGCCTCTCCGTTTTCCTGGCAATGGGCAGCATCTTTCTCCTGCTGCAAAAGCCGCCACTACGCTACGGGGCGCTTCTGCCCATCCTGGGAGCACCGTTCATCGATCTGTTTACAAGCATCTTTCTCATCATGCTGCTCCTGTGGTTCTGGTCTTCGTACCGCAAGAAGAGAGATTCTTTTGCCCTTTTCCTTGCCGGTGTTACGGGCGTGCTCTTCTTCAGCAACTGGCTGGTACTCAAGCTGCCCTTCATGCTGGGGCCGTTTCACAGCCCAAGCCCACTTCGGGATCTCCTTGCAGACTTGGGTGGGATCAGCGGAATCAGCCTCTTCATCCTTCTCCTCACTTTTATCGGCCTCCTGGTAACTTGGAGGAAAGAAAAGCTGCTGGGCCCTTCTCTCCTCCTTATCCTGTTTTCCAGCATCTTCGTCCTGAATCCGCACACCATTTTTTACCTGGCCATCCCGCTGACATATTTTGCTGCCAAAGGCTTTCTCTGGCTGTGGCATCGCACCTGGACCATGGAAAGTGTGAAAAGCATTTCCCTCTTCCTGATCTTGCTCGGTCTGCTCTTTTCCACACTATCTTATCTGGGGCGAGTAACCGAGTTAACACCTTCGCCAGCAGAATGGGAAACGCTTACCTGGATAAAAAAGAACATTGACGAAAAAAACGCGGTATATGCGCCACCGGAAGAATTATTCAGAGCAGCATACTTTGCGCAACTGCCTCTTCCGGAAAAGCAGTTCACCAAAGACAGCCAAGAGTTCTACCGCCGGATAAGCACAGCAGGCTACATCCAGGACCTCTTTCCGCTTCTGGAAGCCAGGAACATCCGCTATCTGCTTATCACCCCACAGATAAAAACAACCCTGCCGGCGGACCAAGGGCTGCTCTTCCTCCTGAAGAATGAACACTTTCGGCTTCTCTACGCCCAAGAAAATTTTGAAGTGTGGGAATACCGCCAAGAACAAAAAGGGGAAGTGACCGAAGAAACTGCCAGAGGAACAGAAATCGGGAGAGAGAGAGCAGCTGGAGAAAGTGCCCAACCATGATAGACGTCAGCGACACTATCCTTATCGGAGCGTATTTCTTCCTGATGTTCCTCTCCATCTTTTGGCTGTTAGTCTTGTTCGCTGGAGAACCGGAAAAGCCGAAGGCCAAGCTCAAAAAATACCCCTCGTTCACGGCTATCATTCCGGCGTACAACGAAGAAGAGACCATTCAGGGCACTTTACAATCGTTGGCGGAACTGGACTATCCGGCAGAGCTGATGCAGATTATCGTCGTTAATGATGGCTCGACGGACCGCACGAAAGAAAAAGTTGAAGCCTTCATGCAAAACCATCTAGGGCTGGCCATCACGCTCGTCAATCAGCCTAATCGGGGAAAAGGAAATGCGCTCAATGCCGCACTCCAGCACACCACGGGCGAATTCTATGCCTGCTTAGATGCCGATTCGTTCGTGTACCCTCGCGCCCTGAAAGAAATGCTGCCGTATTTTGCAGACGCCGAAGTTGCGGCAGTCTGTCCCTTGCTAAAGGTCAAGAATCCTGACTCCATTTTACGGAAAGTCCAATGGCACGAATACTTGATCAATATGTTCTACAAATTCCTGAATGCCAAACTGGATTGCATCCACGTCACGCCAGGGCCATTCAGCGTGTATCGGACGAGCATCGTGAAAGCGCTGGGCGGATACGATGAAAAAACGCTCACGGAAGACCTGGAGATTGCCATCCGCCTGCAGAAGCATCAATACAAAATCATCCAGACCTTTGATGCCGTCGTTGAGACCGTAGCGCCGGATACGTGGCGAGCACTATTCTCGCAGCGCATCCGCTGGTACAAAGGCTCTATTGACAACGCCATCTCATACCGCAAGCTCATGTTCAACAAGGCGTACGGGGACTTCGGCTTCTTGCGCATGCCAACCATCATCATCACGGGAGCTGTCGCACTCATCCTTATCGTTACCATCATGCAAGACACCCTCTCCAAGCTGGGGCAAAAAATAGTCGCCTATGCGGATATCAATTTTGATATCATCACGCTGCTCCGAAACTTCCGTTTCGAGTTTAATTTCCTAAGCCTGCCGTTTTTCAAGATTTTTGTAGCTATGGTCGTCCTTTCCCTGAGCTTCTACGTCATGATAAAATCATACCACGTCGTCAAAGAAAAAATCACCCATTACGGGCGCACCTGGATCTCGCTGCTGACGTACTTGTTTATCTATTCCATTTTTATCAGTTTCGTATGGCTGTACATTGCTTTCTTATTCCTCACGGGAAAGAAAAAGACGTGGCAGTGAGAAAGGAGGAGTACACATACCGAAATCCCATACGTGTTATGCCTGTCTGCTGACCGACGAATCCTGAAGAGAGAAAAATCCCCAAAAGTCCACTCTGATTATTCTGATAACAATTCCCGCGCTTCTTCTTCAGCATCCTTGGTGAGCTTGAGTAAGCCTTTTACTGATTTTTGTATCTCTATTATGCTATTAAAAACTGTTTGTATTTCTCTATCGGCTTCAAAGACACCTTCGAGACCACTTGATTTTTTGGTGATAACATCTAAAATAACACGGGGCCACATCCGTACGTTAATAACACGATATCCTGAGATAACATTCAACTGCTGGAGGCATTGTTTCATCTTCTTAGTAAGATTAAGAGTAACCTCTAACACTACTACTTCTTTTTCCTGTAAAACATGAGCTGCATCATCCCCAATAACAGCTCTCCTAAGCTTAGTTAGTTTATCTTTAATGACTACAGAATCATTTTCTATTTTTTCTGCATAAACTATTGACCTCATTAAGAGCCTAGTAACGAGTGAAATCCATGCCCGGAAGCGAGCAGGATCTATAACAGTCCATATTGGGGTTAGGTGAGGATAGTCCCTAAGGAAGGTTAAATTATCTTCTAATATAAATACATTAAAATGAAGTTGTTTCTCTCGGTTGAAATTAGAGATTACCTCCGATATAATTCTTAAGAACTTCTCGCTTTCGGTTACTTCTTTTTCTACAGTTCTTTGAATCTCTAATCTCTTAACACCTCTTTTTTTAAAAGGCCACATGGTGATTGAGAAGCGAACTAGACTTTATAAAAATAGCGAAAAGGTGTACCTCAAAAACCCCCGATACAATTATAAATTACTTCTACACGGCAGAGCACATGGAACGAAAAATTAGTGTCAAGAAATATCTTCTCGCATTCATCTTAACCCTTCTGGTCTTTGGCGGCGGCGTGATCCTGGGCTTTGCCATCGAAAATGCCCGCCTGGAAGACACCCGCCAGATTACCTTGGAAGAGAAAGTGAGTCTCCGCAGCTTACAGCTGCAGCAGAACTATATCGAGTCGGGGCTGGCGGACTGCAAAGCTTTAAACCGGGTGCTGGAAGCGAATATCGCCGAGCTGGGCAGGAAAATCGCCATCATTATCGACTATGACAAGCGAGCAGTTTTCAGCCAGGAAGAATTTGAGCTGCAGCTGCGCGATTATTTTCTGACGGAAATTCAGTTCCTGCTCGTCTCCAACGAGATTGACCAGAAATGCTCCAAAGATAGCCTGAAAGTGATTTATTTCTACGACGAGAACGAGTTTGACACGCAAGGAGATATTCTGGACTACCTTAAAAAGCTCTTCGGCAGCAAAATCATGGTCTTTTCGTTTAATTCCGCATTTACGCAAGAGCCCATGATTGGCATCCTGCTGGAATCGTACCACCTCCAGGAATTTCCGTCCGTCGTTGTCGAACATCAGGTGTTCCAGGGGCATACGCCCGTCGAAGTGCTCCGGGAAACGATCTGCCTGCAGCTAAAGCAACTGGGAAAGGAAATGCCAGAAGCATGTTTATAAATGGCTTCTGTGGCAACTCCCATCACTCTGTTCTAGCATAGAAATGCTTTTAACAAAAATACTTCTGCAGAAAGAAACAGAAATAATTGGGGGTGTCCATTATGAAAAACTACATATGTCCGTTAGTGGCGTTAGGAACGTTGGCAATGGGTTCTCAGGCCTATGGCCAGGAAGCAGCGCCGGTGGTCTCGGGAGAGCCGCAAATGATTTGGGAAAGCCCAGTCTGCGGGCGTGCAGCAGGAACCATCACGGAAAAAGTCTATCAGGAAGGCAATACGACCACATTAGAGTTCAGCCATGACGGCGATGTGTATGGGTACACCGTACGGGTGCGGCAAGAGGATGGTGTCGTAGAACAGTACAGCCTCGCCGATTTCGATAACGATGGCCAGTACGAGAGGATTGATGCGGAAGATGTGATCTGTCCGCAACAATGATAGTTGTCGACGTTGAAACGAGTGGATTAGACCCCCAGAAAAACTCTATTCTGAGTATTGGCGCCGTTGAGTTTTGTAACCCAAAAAATCAGTTCTATACTGAAAGCCAGCTTTTTGACGGTGCAGAAGTGAGTGATAGTGCTTTACGAATAAATGGTTTTTCTAGAGAAAGCATCTTTGACCCGAGCAAGCCGACAGTAGAATCAGCAGTAAAACAGTTTTTAGAATGGGCGTCTCGTTGTCCTTATAGAACGCTTGCGGGTGAGAATCCCACGTTTGATAAAGATTTTCTTCGTGCTTCTGCTGAACGCTATAACGTCGAATGGAGACTTGGAAGAAGGTTGGTTGATCTGCACAGTATCAGCTACACTAAACATTTAGAGCTCAACAAAATTCCTCCGCTGCAAAATGGCGTTTCAGAACTCAAAGCTGATGCAACGTATTCCTTCGTCGGAATTCCAGAAGAACCAACTCCCCATAATGCGCTTAATGGAGCAAAATGGGAAGCTGAAGCATTTTCACGACTTTTATGCGGCCATTGGTTATTCGAAGAGTTTCAAACGTTTCCTGTTCCCGATTATCTTCTCAAGTAGAACTTTTGGGGAAACTCGGGAGGGGGTAGTCAAAGAACTCGGCAACCAGTGACGAAGAAATCCGTGCTTTCTACACTTTTCTCTTCACCTTCAAAAAATCACCCAGGGTCAATTCGTCTTTTGCCGCTCTTTTCTTCTCCAGAACCGCAGAAACACTTTCTTCTTTCTCGACCAAAGAAACACCCAATTTCCGCTCCAGTTTCCGCGCGACAGCAATGTCCGGCTGCAAAGCTCCCGATTCCCATTTGGCAACAGTACTGGAACGTTCCTGCAGAAAAGCGGCAAAATCATTCTGTGTCATCTGCCGGGCTTCACGAGAACGGCGCAGAAGGCATGAGAAATTCTCGACAAGGCGCTCCACAGGAGCTTCCCGCGCGATGTGCTGCTTTCGGGGTACGAAGCTTTGCGGTACTGGCGCTTTCTGCTTGCCGTGGCGCACACAGGAAGAACAAACAGAAAGCTCTACTCCCTCGATTTCAGCACGGTGCAGCTCTGCCTCCCGACCGCACAAGTCGCAGGAACTCATGACAGGATGGATAAAGTCTTCGGATATTAAAAGGTGATGGAAGAGCGCTGAACCCTCTTGCAGAATGTTTTTAAAACATATATATGAAGAAGAGGATAATGGCCCGAAAGAAGATCCGCGAATATGATACCAAACGCCTTATTGCCCAGCACTTTCCCAATCAAAAGATAGATTATAAAGCTCTTCTCGTAACTCCGGAAACAAGCTTTGAAACTCTGCCAGACCTCCACCCCTGGCTTCTTCAGAAAAAACTGGTTGTCAAGCCCGACATGCTCTTTGGGAAAAGGAAAAAGCTAAACTTGGTGCTTCTGGATGCAGACTTCCCCGCAGTAAGACAGTTCATTGAAGAGCAGCGTTCAAAAGCCATAACCATCGGCAAAGCAACTGGCTTCTTGACCCATTTCCTCATCGAGCCCTTCATCCCGCACGAAAAAGAATACTTTGTGGCTATGAGAGCAGAACGCGAGTATGATACCATCTTTTTCTCAGAACAAGGTGGTATCGACATCGAAGAAAACTGGCATGCTGTGAAACAGCTCACCGTTCCGGTACTGAGCGATCCGGCAGCTCTTGTCCTAGCCGAATTGACGAAAGAAGAAAAAATACAGACATTTGTCAAAGAGCTCTATGCTTTTTTCGTGCAGTTTGACTTTACGTATCTCGAACTTAACCCCTTTACTTTTGACGCCACGGGAAAAGTCGTTCTCCTGGATGCCGTAGCTCACCTTGATAGCTGTGCCGCATACAAAAACGAAAAGCTCTGGAATAGCCTTTCGTTTCCGCCAGACTTCGGAAAAAAAGCATTTCCCGAAGAAGAGGCCATCGCGGCTTTGGACCAGCAAAGCGGAGCTTCCCTAAAATTAACCTTACTCAATCCGCAGGGAAGGATCTGGAACATTCTTTCCGGCGGGGGAGCAAGCATCATCTACTTAGACGCCCTTGCCGACCGAGGAGAAAGAGAGGAAATTGCCAATTATGGTGAGTATGGTGGCAATCCGACGGAAGAAGAAAGCTATCAGTATGCACGAACTATTCTCGACCTCATGACCAGGACACCGCATCCGGACGGGAAAGTGCTCATTATCGGCGGCGCGATTGCCAACTTTACCGACGTAGAGAAAACGTTTATGGGTATTGTCCGGGCGCTCCGAGAATATGCCCGGCTTTTGCAGGAAGGAAAAGTAAGCATTGTCGTGAGAAGGGGTGGGCCGAACTATGAAAAAGGGCTGCAGCTCATACGACAAGCGGGGGAGGAGCTCGGCTTTTCCCTACAAGTTTACGGGCCGGAAACGCCGATGATACACTGCGTGCCTCCAGCTATGCACCTGCTGCACCACCGGGCTTAAAAAAATCTCTAAAAATAAACGCGCATGACATTCACTAAAAACACCCAAGCCTTGTTCTATAACCTGAAGCCGCATCCTCTTCAGCAAATGCTGGATTTTGATTATCTCTGCAGGAGAGCTACACCGAGCGTAGCCGGCATCATTCATCCCGGGAAGAGCAGTTTTCATAAAGCATTTTTTGGGGCACGAGAGATTATCATCCCCATCTACCCGACAATTCAAGAAGCGGCAAGAAGACAGCCGCAGGCAGAAGTGCTGATCAATTTTGCGTCATTCCGGTCCGCATACCAAGCAGCCAAAGAAGCGCTCTTTGAGCCGACTATTGCCTCCATCGTTATTGCCGCGGAAGGCGTGCCGGAACGGCAGGCGAGAGAGCTTATGGCACTTGCCAAACAACAGCAAAAACTGCTTCTTGGCCCGTCGACCGTTGGGGGCATTGCCGCGGGCGCTTTTCGTTTGGGCGGTTACGCGGGCGGCCTGCCAGAAAATCTTATTCGCGCAAAACTCTATCGCCCCGGAAGCGTTGGCTTGGTCTCCAAATCCGGAGGAATGATGAATGAACTGTTCAATATCATTGCCCGCACGACTGATGGCATCAAAGAAGGCTTGGCTATTGGCGGCGATCTTTTTCCGGGATCGACGCTCCTTGACCATCTGCTTCGCTTTGAACAAGACCCCGAGATCAAGCTGCTGGTTTGCTTAGGCGAGTTGGGGGGCAAGCAGGAGTACGATATTACAGAAGCAAAGAAAGCTGGGAAAATAACCAAGCCGCTGGTGATGCGGGTTTCCGGCACGTGCGCAGATATATTTCCGTGGGAAGTCCAATTCGGCCATGCCGGAGCAAAAGCCGGGAAAGCAGACGAGAAGGCAGTAGCAAAAAACCAGGCGCTGCGAGAAGCTGGTATCATGGTACCAGAATCATTTGAGAACCTCGAGCCGCTGCTCCACCAGCAGTATGAACAACTGGTTGCCGCTGGGCGTATTGTTCCCCGAGAAGAATTCCCCCCTCCAGCGCTGCCGAAGAATTATGAAGAAGCACTCCGCGATGGCAGCGTAAGAAAAGCCACAAGCTTCATAACCACCATCTCGTCAGAAGAAAAAGGAGAACCAGCCTATGCAGGAGTTCCCCTTACGAACGTCTTGAAAGAGGAACATGCTCTTGGCTCTGCCATAGGCTTGCTGTGGTTCAAGAAAAAACTGCCGGCATACTTTACCACGTTTTTAGAAAAGTGCATCGTCCTAACCGCAGATCACGGGCCCGCGGTTTCTGGAGCGCACAATGCCATTGTCGCGGCAAGAGCGGGAAAAGATGTCATTTCATCGTTATGCAGCGGGCTGCTCACCATTGGCCCTCGTTTTGGCGGCGCACTCGATGATGCCTGCCGGTATTTTAAAGAAGCAAAAGAAATCGGAAAAACACCTGGCCAGTTTGTCGAAGAGATGAAACAAAAAGGCATTCCTATCCCAGGCATCGGCCATCGGGTGAAATCAAAGAGAAATCCTGACCAGCGCGTCGCACTGCTAAAAGGATTTGCCTTTGCCCATCTTCCAACCCCCCACCTCGCGTATGCTTTAGAAGTAGAAAAAATAACCCTGCAGAAAGCGGAAAATCTGATCCTCAACGTGGATGGCTGTATCGCGGCCCTTTTCCTGGATGCTTTAGCATCTTGTCCGGCGTTTGGCAAAGAAGAGATTGACCAAATTGTAGACATTGGCTACCTGAATGGCCTCTTTGCCATCTCCAGAAGCATAGGGCTGGTGGGGCACATCCTGGACCAAAAGCGCCTGAAGCAAGAATTATATCGGCATCCCACAGAGGATATCCTGCATCTTCCAGAATAGTCTTTGATGAGTCTTTATAATACACTATTCTGAAGACGTAAAGCCCACCCCACAACAAATTTTATAAACGAACTATCGCTCTAGCCCACCGCATGGTGGTTTTATGACCGAAGAACCAAAGAGAAGTACTGATAAAAGAGATGACGAAGTTATTGATTTTTCTAAGATTAAAGACTCGATAACAAGGTTCTTTAAGAAAAAAAGCACACCTCTTTCCATGCAGGGCAGGTCTCCAAAAGAACAGCCCCTCTCTGAAAAAGCCCACTCCCCCCTAGCGCACCAGCAGCACGGCAAGCCCACGGACGATGCCATCTCCGTTGACTTTTCCCAGNTAAAANCNNTNGCNAAAAAGCATGCCCGATGGCTTGTTCCTCTCATTTGTATCCTTATCGCCCTGAGCGTTTCCATCTATCTACGGACGATGCCCTTGCGCATGCCCATCGCTGACGACTGGGCGGAAAATACCGTTACAAACTTCTACAAAAACCAATTGCAGAGCCAGATCGGCAATCAATATCCTAATCTTCCCCAACAAAATCGAGAGATACTCGTACAACAAGAATGGGAAAAAACCAGGCAGGAAAACAAAGAGCTGCTAGATGTGCAGATTACGCAATTGGCCAATCAGTACCGAAACAATTTCCGTAATGATGAAGGGACTACCTATCTCCTCGGAATCGACCCCTACTATTACTACCGGCAGACGGAATATGTGCTCAATAACGGCTTTCCCGGCACGAGCATCAAAGAAGGGAAGTTATGGGATGATTACCGCCTGGCGCCTATCGGCAGGGAAGCGGAATGGAACTTCCATCATTGGTTTGGTGCGCTCTGGCACCGCTTTCTGAATCTCTTTGGCACTTTTCCCCTGCTGTTTACTTTCTTCTTTGTAGGAACCATTTTTTCTGCTTTAACTGTTATTCCTGGCTTTTTCATTGGGAAACGCCTGACAAACAATAACGTCGGCGGCTTTTTTGTAGCGATGCTTTTGGCGGTTTCCGCTTTTTTTGTCTCGAGGACAACGGGAGAAAGCTCGGATACGGATGTATACTCGGTTTTTTTTCCCGTGTTAATCACGTGGCTGTTCTTAGAAGCCCTGTATGCAAAAGAAAAGAAGTGGAAATGGATTTGGATGAGCTTGGCAGGCTTTTCAACGGGGATTTTTGCCTTTGCCTGGACTGGTTGGTGGTATATTGCGACATTCATCTCCATAACGCTGTTGATCAAAATGGCTCTGGGAATCGGAGAAAACTGGAAGGCCATCCGAGCCGGTGAAAAATCTGATCTTCATTCTTCTCTCTCAATTTTAGGTATCTATGCGCTAACTACCGCATTATTTGTCAGCATTTTCACCTCCGCAACCCAATTTCTCCGTGTCCTTCTGGGGCCATTTCAGTTCATGCGCCTGAAAGCGGTCGCCGTTACGTCCTATTGGCCGAATATTCGTACCACCGTAGCTGAGCTTAATGTTGCTCCTCTTTCACGGGTTATTGAGCAGCTGGACGGAAAACTGCTTTTTTTTCTGGCCATAGCGGGGATTGTGCTTCTTGCCATTAAAAAAAACGAAGCAGGAAGGAGGACTCCTCTTAATTTTTTAATCCCCCTCTTCCTGGCAATGTGGCTCATCGCCTCGTTGTATGCAACGACTAAAGGAGTACGCTTCATCCTGCAAGTAACACCTGTTTTCTCCATTGCTTTGGGAAGCGGTTTAGGCCTGGTCTGGAATTACACTTCACGATGGGTCTCTAAAGAATTAAAGCTGAATCGCCTGGCGACGGGAGTTATCCTCTTCTTGCTGCTATCCATCGTTCTCATTCAGCCGGTTAAATCCGGCTACAGCCAAGCGTTCAACTCTCTCCCCAGCGTAAACGACGTGTGGTACAATACTCTCACCAAAATAAAAAATGAAGCCCCGGAGAACGTGATTATAACCTCCTGGTGGGACTTTGGGCATTGGTTTAAAGCTATAGCGAACCGGCCGGTTACCTTTGATGGGGGAACACAAACCAGTTGGGGGGCTTATTGGGTGGGGAAATCTCTTCTTACCCCGGATGAAAAGCTAACTGTCGGCATTGTCCGTATGCTGAATTGCGGGCAAAATACAGCTTTCGAAGAACTAGAAAAAATCATTAACGATACTCCCAGAAGCATTGCCCTTCTGAATACCATTGTTACCGTCGATAAAGAGAAAGCTTTCCAAACTCTCCTAGAGGAGGAACTTACTGCAGAGCAATCGAAAGCTGTTCTTCGCTACACGCACTGCGACAATCCCCCCGAAGACTTTTACATTACTTCCGAAGACATGGTCGGAAAAGCTGGTGTCTGGGGGCATTTTGGGAGCTGGGATTTCCGCAAAGCAGTCATGCACAAAGAGACTAGAAATCTGGAGAGGGAAGAAGCAATAGGCTATCTCACTTCGCGGTTCAATCTTTCGCCGGAAAATGCTGCTCAGACATATGCTGAGATTATCTCTACCGATGCCGACAAATGGATTTCACCCTGGCCAGGGTATCTTACGGGGCCACAAGGGTGTGAGAGAATCGCAGAGCAGGAAATACGCTGTGTGGCGTCCGTTCAGGGGGGAGGTGTTGCTGCACGCATCAGCCTAGAGAATTTTAACGTTACCCTCGAAGGCAATCCAGGAATGGTTCCAGACTCTCTGGTTTATCCCACCAGCCAAGGGGTTGCGGAGAAAGAGCTGGACGGAAAAAAAATAGGGATTTCCCTCGTGCTCATCCCTAACGGGGAAGAATATACGTTCGTTCTTGCGCACCAGCTGCAAGCAGCAAGCATGTTCACCAAGCTCTTCTATCTAGAAGGGCAGGGATTGGAGTGCTTTAGTACATTTGACCGCGTCGATCAAGGCGGATTTAAGATAATCACCTGGAGGGTAGATTATAACTGCCAGCAGAAGAATGATATCAACCCTTTTCCTCTTCCATAATTTTTATAAGGCCTAATTGCTCTGTTTTCTGTGTATGTATGGATAACGCAATAATAATCCCGGCGTGTAATGAGGAGAAGACTATCGCGGGGGTTATTACTAAAACAAAAAAATACTGCCTGAACATTATTGTTGTGGATGATGGCTCGACAGATGCTACTTCACCCATCGCCAAGCGCGCTGGAGTGGCGGTGTTACACCATAAAGTGAACCTCGGAAAAGGGGCAGCGCTCAAAACCGGCTGTGAGTATGCTCTCCAGCAAGGAGCAGAGAAGATAGTAGTCCTCGATGCAGATAGCCAGCACGACCCTGCGGAAATCCCAAAGTTTCTCGAAGCGCTGAAAGAAAATGAAATTGTCTTTGGATATCGGCAAGTGCCAGAAACCATGCCCTTCGTCCTTCGCTTTGGCAACGCCGTGATCAACCAATCGTTACGCCTCTTTTACAATGTGCGCATCCGTGACAGCCAATGCGGCTACCGAGCGTTTACTGCTGCAGCTTATCGACAACTGCAATGGGAAGCCCAGGATTATTATGTCGAAACGGAAATAATTTTAAATGCAGGGAGAGAAAAGCTTAAACACACTTCAATCCCCATTAAAACCATTTATGCAGACAAATACAAAGGAACAACGGTGCTGGATGGCATTTGTATTGTAGCAAAAATGCTTGGAGGAAAACTATGGTAGTGCTCAGTACGACATTTTGGATTCAGTTTCTGGGAATTATTTTTGGGCTGGGAATGATGTATCTTACTTTTGTTAAATTTAAGAGGCGAGAGCTTAATCGTATGGAATTCTTCTTTTGGATGAGCTGCTGGGGGTTGCTGATAGTCATTGCACTTATTCCTTACGCTTTAGACCCCCTCATCGCCCCCTTGCATTTCTACCGCCGCCTGGATTTTTTTGTGGTATTGGGGTTCTTTGTGTTACTCATGCTGAGCTTCCAGAACTTCAGCTCCGTGAAGAAAATGGAAAAAAAAATAGAAAGATACGTTCGTGAAGAAGCTCTTCGAAACCCATGAAAATTCTGTTTATATGCGAAAATTATTACCCCCACCGAGGCGGAGCAGAAGTCCTCTTTAAGAAACTTGCGGAAGGCTATGTTCAACGAGGACATCAGGTAACGATACTTACACATCGCTTAAAGAATACACCTAAAAAAGAAAATGTGAATGGCGTAGTAATCAGAAGGGTCCATTCTTTTTTTTCTCGCTACCTTTTTACTTTTTCTTCCGTAAGAGAAGCAGTTAAATTGGCAAAGAAACATGACATTATTCAAACAACAACTTTCAATGGAGCACCTCCTGCCTGGTTAGCAGGGAAAATAGCAAGGAAACCTGTCGTCCTTACAGTTCATGAAGTGTGGCTGGGAAGATGGAAAGAAATCACTGGCTTTTCTTGGCTAAAAAGTAAGCTTCACGAACTGTTGGAACGGTCAATTTATCTCTTACCCTATGAACAATACATCTGCGTTTCCGAAGCCACGAAAAAAGATTTGTTACGATTACCCGTTAAAGAAGAGCAAGTTAGGAGAGTGTACAATGGGCTCGATTATACATTCTGGGACCAGAAAATAGTTGATAAACGCCGCGTTGCTGATTTACGAAAACAACTTGGTCTTGAAAGCAAGTTTGTTTATTTCTCGTGGGGGCGTCCCGGCGAGTCGAAAGGGTTTGAGTATCTGATTAAAGCCATCCCCCTTGTCATTAAAGAAATTCCTGATGCAATCTTTCTCCTGATGTTTGGCTCAGCCGCACAATACAAAAAGAAACATCAACAGCTCTTAGACAGCATTACACTGCTCAACTTGCCGAACCATATCAAAGTCCTCCCTTCTGTTTCTGACGAGAAAAATCGGGATTATCTGGCTCTGGCGGACTGCCTTGTTGTGCCTTCTTTATCTGAAGGCTTTGGGTATAATGCCGTACAAGCTGCGGCGATGGAACGGCCAGTGGTAGTCAGTAATGCGGGGGCCTTGCCGGAAGTCGTCTGGGGACGATATCAGGTTTTTCAAAAGAAAGATAGTGTTGATCTTGCTAAGAAGATGGTTCAGATATATAACAAAACGTTTCTAAAGCAAGAAAAGAAGAGCTTTTCTTGGGAAGAGTGCATCTCCAATTATTTGCAAGTGTATCAAGAACAGCTATCTCGTCGTGGCGCCCATCCCTTGGTGAACTTGAGGCACAACGAAGTACAGCACTCGTAAAATCATAGTAAAATTAGGCTATTGATAAAGCAAACATGAAAATCCTTTTCATCTCGGAATACTACCCCCCAAAAGTTATGGGTGGCGGGGAAATTAATGTAGCTCTCATCGCTGAAGAGCTGTCCCGCCAAAAGCATGAAGTCCTGGTGTTGACCTCAAAAATTTCTGGATTTCCAAAGGAAGAAATAAGCAAAGGGGTAATAGTTTATCGCCGGGTAAAAACAGGAAGAAGCGCTTCCACTTTATGGGGCAATTTCCAACGGAGATTTTTCTTTCCCCACTCCCTTGTCAGGGAAGCAATTGCCCTCATCACAGAGAAAAGCCCGGACATAGTCCACTGTATTGGTACCAGCATCATTGCGGCACCAGAAATTAAAAAATATTGCCGCACGCTATTTGCGACTGTCGAAAGCTACCCTGCTCTCTGCCCAAAAGGTGACCGCCTGTATCACGGCACGGGGGAATGTAAAACCATCTGCACTTTGAAAAAATTTCTGCCCTGCCAGAAAGACTCAGCAGAAATCGGCAAGATGGAAAATAAATGGTACTTCAAATATAATCCGCTCTTTTTGTGGTTAGTCTACAGACAGTATCAGCAATTGAATAACGCTTTATTTTCCTGTCGCCTCGTGGCCATTAGCAGCTATGTGCAGAGCTTGCTGCAACACCACGCTTTGAAGAGTGTAGTTGTTCCAAATGCATTTGATGCTGCCCCTTTTTCTGCCACTTGCAAGACCTCCAAGAACTCTATACCAGTAGTGATATACGTCGGGGCTTTACTACGATCAAAAGGGCCGCAGGTGCTGGTGGAAGCGCTCAAAGGAATCCCTTGTCGCTGTGAATTATATGGAGAAGGAATATTAAAAGAGCAACTGCAGCGAGCGATAAAGCGGGACACTATTGATGCAGAAATTTTCCCCCCCTTGCCATATGAAAAAATGCCGGAGGTTTATACAAAAGCCGACGTAATAGTTTTCCCTTCATTGTGGCCAGAACCGTTTGGCAGGGTTCCTCTGGAAGCCATGGCTGCTAGAAAGCCGCTTATCGCCTCAGATACGGGAGCTATACCGAGCATTGTAAACAAAGAAACAATTCTGGTTCCCCCCGGGGATAGCAGAGCACTGCACAAAGCTCTTACGAAAGTATTATCAGACAGATGTTCGTACTCCGAACCATCACTTGCAAATTACCACTGTACCATTATAGCTAAAAAACTTAGCGAGGAATACAAAAAGGAAAAAGAAAAATTTTTGGAAAAATCTAATTCCATCCATTCTTGCAGCGCATCCCGTTTCGCTCATAGGAATACAAATTCAATAAACTTTTAAATGGAACGCCGATATTTCGTACTTTGCTCTTTCGCTGATGCAACCAGACCAAAAGAGAGATAATGGAACAATGGCTGAAGAACCTATGCCGCTGGTGTACTTAGGAATGTGTGCTGACCTTATTCATCATGGCCATATCAATGTTATAAAAGAAGCATCAAAACGGGGCGAGGTAATGATTGGCCTCGTTACAGACAAAGCGGTCGCCAGCTATAAGCGTCTCCCGGCTTTAACATTTGAGCAACGAAAAAATATTGTAGAGAACATCAAAGGTGTCAAGATTGTAGTCCCCCAAGAAACTTTAGATTATGTGCCCAATTTGAAAAAATATAAGCCTCGCTATGTGGTACATGGCGACGACTGGCGTACGGGAGTACAAAAACAAGTCCGAGAGCGGGTAATAGAAACCCTAAAAGAGTGGGGGGGAGAATTAGTGGAGCTTCCTTACACCGAAGGGATTTCTTCGACCAAGCTCCATGAGCATCTAAAAGACATTGGAACGACGCCAGAAGTACGGCTAAAAAGACTGCGCCGCCTCTTGGACGCCAAAACAATAGTCCGCTTCCTGGAAGCGCACAATGGCCTTAGCGCTTTAATTGTAGAGAATATGCACCTGCGAGAAAATGGGCAAGCGCGGGAGTTTGATGGCATTTTAGTGAGCAGTTTTACCGACTCAACAGCTAAAGGGAAGAGCTATACTGAACCGGTCGCTCGATTGGATACCGTCCACCATATAATTGAAGCGACTACCAAGCCGATAATCGTCGAATGTGATACGGGGGGAGTGCCAGAACATTTTTTTTTTTTAGTGAAAAATCTGGAGAGGCTGGGGATCTCTGCGGCAATTATCGAAGATAGATCCAGCATTAAGAATGGCTCTTTATTGGGTAAAGAAATCGCCTCCGAGCAGGAATCAATTAAAAATTTTTGTGAAAAAATATCGATGGGCAAAAAAGCCCAGGTAACAGAGGATTTTATGATCATTGTTAAAGTTGAAAGCCTAACGCTAAACGCCGGAATAGAAGATGCCTTAATCCGGACAAATGCTTATATCAGAGCGGGTGCCGATGGCATCATGATCCAGAGCCAAGAAAACAATACAGCAGAGGTAGTAGAATTCTGTAAAAGATATTCTTCTTTTGAAAGCAAAGTTCCCCTGCTAGTCTCCCCTGCCCCATTTAGCGGACTTACAGAGAGTGACTTCAGTCAAGCCGGTGCAAATGCCGTTGTTTATGCGAACCACCTCCTCCGGGGAGCTTACCCCGCCATGGTAAAAGTGGCAGAAACAATCCTGCGTTATGGACGGGCGCAGGAAGCTGACCGGCTCTGTGCGCCTCTCAAAGATATTACAACAGTTATGCCCGGATGAGAATAAAAGCTCACGATTAGAGACTACGACCAAAGAGAATATTTCGGCGAGGATCATTCACTTACAAATGCAAAAAGAGTATTTTGGGATAGGATGTATTGAACAGTTGGGGGAGATTTTGTCCCGAGAGAAGCCTAAAAGAATATTTTTAGTTCGAGGAAAAAAATCATATTACCAGTCTGGTGTACATGAAAAATTATCTCTCTTGTTGGAAGCATACGAAATGGTTCATTTCACATACCATGCACCTGATGTAAAAATAGAGGACGTTAAAAGAGGGAAAGAGCTGTTCCAAGCGGAGAATTGTGATTATACTATTGCAATCGGGGGGGGAAGTGCTTTGGATTTAGGAAAAGCGGTAACGCTGTTAGCAAGCCACGAAGGAAATGCAGAAGAGTACATCCAAAAAAAAATTCCACTGCATCCACGAAAGTACCCCTTAATTGCTATCCCCACCACTATCGGAACAGGAAGCGAAGCGACCCATTTTGCAACGATTTACCTCGACAAAATAAAATGGTCGCTCGCGCATCCCAGCCTTATCCCGGATCATGCTCTTATTGATCCCTCTTTAACGTTGTCTCTCTCTTCCTATCAAACTGCTTCTACAGGCATAGATGCTCTGGCTCAAGCTATTGAGTCCTACTGGAGCGTCTGCTCCACCCCAGATTCCCAGAACTATGCAAGAGAAGCGATTCGCCTCTGTTTAACGAATCTTAAAGCAGCAGTTGACGATGCCGCTAATCTGGAAGCACATGCCGCTTTAGCAAGAGCAGCAAACCTCTCTGGAAAAGCTATTAATGTCTCTTTCACTACCGCCTGCCATGCTATCTCCTACCCGATTACTGCACATTTTGGAATTCCACATGGGCATGCCGTGGCTTTGACTCTGCCAGGGATAGCTCAGTATAACGCAGGCATAACCAAAGAGGATTGTTTAGAGCCCAGAGAGACGGAGTACGTGAAGCGTGTTCTCCAGGACTTGTGCCAGTTCTTCTTTGTTTCATCTCCAGAAAGCCTAAAAGCAAAAATAGAAACACTTATGGATGAAATCGGCTTAGAGCGAAAGCTGACTGCTCTCGGGATAAAGACCGAAGAGGACCGTGACCTCATAATCAAACAGGGCTTCAACCCCGAACGCATGAAAAATAATCCTCGACTGGTAAAAGAAGAAGATTTGAGAAAGATACTTGAAGAGATCAGTTAGAGTAAATGGCACATTATATTGTTAATTGCCTTCAGTATATTTGTTAATGCATCATCCGTGGTTTCTTCTCCATAAATTGTGCTCGATAAGCAGTACTTAACTCCTCAAATTTCTTGTTCCCAGCCTCATCAAGCTTTTCGGCAAGACGGATCTCTGCCCACATCTCTTTGGGGAATTTACAATAAAGGGCAAAAGTTCGATGAAGGCCCAAGACTTCTTCACG